>SDBU01009030.1_pt1 | contig 11245 bp, 8 predicted proteins | sample 2277071 | NCBI WGS metagenome assembly SDBU01 (sample SAMN10397929, study PRJNA504765) | marine sediment metagenome | isolation source: marine sediment core GS08_GC12, 126 cmbsf | place: Arctic Ocean: Gakkel Ridge, Loki's castle | collected 2008 | reverse complement strand
TCTCACAGGGGGATGCTTATTATTGCTACTGCTCCCCGGAGCGCCTTGAGGAGATGCGGGCTGAACAGACGATACGAAAGCAGTCCCCTGGCTACGACCGCCACTGCCGCAATTTGAGCCAGGAAGAACGGGATAGGTATGAAAAAGAAGGTATCACCCAGGTAGTCCGTTTTAAGACCCCGCTTGATGGGCAAACCAGGTTTCATGACCTCATCTGGGGCGATGTCGTATTTGAGAATAGTACCCTCGATGACCTGGTATTACTCAAGTCGGATGGCTACCCCACCTACAATTTTGCCAATGTGGTTGATGACCATGGAATGGAGATTACCCACGTCCTCCGCGCTGAGGAGTTCATTTCCAGCACCCCTCGCCACGTCCTTTTATATCAGGCTCTGGAGTTTGAACCACCGCGGTTCGCCCACCTGCCGATGCTATTGGGGTCTGACCGCTCCAAACTGAGCAAAAGGCATGGCGCTGTCTCCATAACCGAGTATCAGGAGCAGGGCTACCTGGCTGAGGCTATGGTGAATTTCCTTGCCTTACTTGGCTGGTCACTGGATGACCACACTGAGATTATGTCCCGCCAGCAGCTAATTGAGAACTTCTCACTGGAGCGAGTCAGCCGAACAGCGGCTATTTTTAATCGGGAAAAGCTCGACTGGATGAATGGGGTATATATCCGGAGCTTGAGTTCGGAAGATTTTCTGCAGCGTGCCCTTCCATTTTTAGACAAGGGCCTGCCTCCTGGAGTAGAGCGCCCGTTATCGATAGATTATGTCAGGTGTATTATGCCGCTTATACAGGAACGCGCCAGGACCCTAGCCGAGGTGCCTGACCTGGTAGAATTCTTCTTTGTTGATGAGCTTGACTACGACCCTGATTTGTTGATTGGCAAAGGTATGACCCGAGAGTCAACAATCCACGCCTTGCAGGTGTCACTGGAGCGGCTAGGAAAGTTAAAAGAATTTGATGCTGAGTCTCTGGAGGTATTACTCAGACCTCTGGCAGTTGAACTGGAACTGAAGACGGGTCAGCTCTTTGGTGCCCTGAGAACAGCCGTTACCGGGCGAACAGCCGCACCACCCCTATTTGACACCATGGTAGTTTTAGGTAAGGGACGCTGCTTGAAACGAATTGAGGCAGCATTAGATAAACTAAAATAATGGGAGGTTTAAGATGCCAATAGCTGATATCAATGGGGTAGACCTGAACTATGAAATTGCCGGTCAAGGGGAAGCAGTAGTCTTTCTCCATGGCATGACTGGTAGTACCCGGGACTGGACAAACCAGATATCGGTTTTATCGCCAAAGTACAGGGTTGTTGCCCTCGACCAACGGGGACATGGCAAATCGGTAGCACTATCAGGGGAAGAGCAATACTCCATACCTATTTTCGCTGACGATGTTTTTGCTCTACTAAGAATGCTGGATATTAAGAAGTGCTGCCTCGCGGGGCACTCTATAGGTGGGTTCACCGCCCTTCAATTCGCTCTGGAGCATCCAGATATGCTTGCTGCCCTGGTGCTGGTGGATACTTCCAGTGGACAGTTTGCCAGGGACCCCAGCTTCGCTCAGCTAAAGCAAAAACAGGATGAATTGGCACGTTCTCAAGGGATGGAGGCTGCCTTTGAATATGGCATAGCTAACAATCCAATGATGATAGAAAGGCTTCAAAGGCATCCAGAACTTAGAGAGGTAACACGGCGGAAGATGCTGACGACTTCGGTAGATGGTTACATATACGGCTCAAGCGCCATCGGGAAATGGCAGCCAGTAACGCCCAGGCTTTCTGAAATCAAGGTGCCAGCCCTCATCTATTGGGGCGAGGAGGATTTAGGATTCACCGAGGCTGTTCAGGTTTTGAAAGAAGGAATCGCTGATTCTGAACTGGTAACCTTCAAGGATGTGGGGCATAATCCACACGAGGAAGCGACTGATGCCTTTAATGAAGCACTACTGAAATTCCTGGACAGGATTAAGTGGTAATCAAATTCACGACGTGATACAGCTTCAGGGGAGACGGGGCGGAGGCGAAGCTGTAGGCAAGCCCAGTAACCACTGACCTACTCCTGAAGCTATTATTCCGGTAACTCTAACTTAAAAGGTGGTATCCCTTCTGGGGGCAGGTCAGAGAGAGGTGATGATGATCGAGGAAGTAGCCGAAGCCACGTACCGTCTCAGTGTGGGGATGGAGGGCGCACGGGATCCGTACTCGGCATACCTGTTGACAGAGGACGAGACGGTTCTGATTGAACCGGGGCCGGAGGCAATGGTCCCGTCCATTCTTGACGGAATGAAGCGCCTGGGTCTGAAGCGGCTGTCCTACGTCATCCCCACCCACATCCATATGGACCACGGTGGGGGTGCAGGGAAGATGGCCCGGCTGTTCCCGAAGGCCAGAGTGGTAGTTCATCCGCGGGGGGTCAGGCACGCCGTCGACCCCTCGCGCCTAATCGCGGCGACCAAGCTCGCCTACAGCGACAACTTCGAGCACATCTATGGGTCGATCCTGCCTATCCCTGAATCGCAGGTTCAGGTGGCGGCGGATGGGGACACGATACGCGCCGGCGGAAGGAAGCTGAGCATCATCCATACACCCGGTCATGCCGCGCACCACATGGCCATCTTTGATGGGAAGACCCACGGCCTCTTCTGCGGTGAGGCCCTGGGGGTGCCTATCCCCGGCACAGAGACCTCAGCCCTGCCTTCCGTGTCCGTGGGCGACCTTGACGTTGATCTGTACCTGGCCTCCATAGAGAAGCTGAAGAAGCTCCGGCCCCGGGTGCTTTTTTACTCCCACGATGGCGGCGTGAGGGCACCGGACGATATCTTTTCCCGAGTGGCGGAGACCACGGTGATGCTCCGTGACGTCATTCTCGAGGGTCTGCGAAGCGGAGACACCATCGAACAGATTGAGCGCCGGATTCGCGAGCGGCTTTCGGGTCCCGTGGGCGCCAAGGCGGAAGCTATGGGCATGGCGCAGACTATCACCGCATATGCTGCATACTTCCGGAAGAAGGGCATGGTCCAGGACGCCACCAACGGCACTTGAGTGCCCAGCCACAGACCGCCCCATGGCTCGCAACCGTAGCGCTTGATTTTAAAACCTTCCGTGCTAAGATAAGCGGATGCTGAAGCTGCTCCTGAAGCGAGAATTCCGGTAATTATACCGATGGGACTAACTTACAGAGTGGTATGATTTATGAGGGCAGGCCAGGTGGAAGTGATATTGTTAAACTACTATTATACGCTATTGTAACGTGTGAATTAATTAACTTGATACCCTGACTGTAGATCAGATTTAGTTTATTACATTCGAAATAACTGGAATGGTTCCTTTAACTCGGACTGATAAATCCCCAGGAGAGGACTGATGCAAAGCTCCGTAAGAGAGATTGACAGCCAGGTGACGTGGACATATCATTGGTGACAACGGCGATGAGGGTCATGATACCTCATCGTGAGTTGAAATGGAAAATCCCGGGTCAGTAGTCATTTGGGAGGTAGCTTGAAATGTAAGGAATAGTTCAAGGAAAAGATACTATCATTTCCCGAGATAGAGTTACAAATAGAGGCCGGGTAGAAACTTGGTCGGAATTGGAAGGAGATGAGTCTACAATGGCTTACGAGAACATAGTCTATGAACCCCAACACATGGAGAATGTGGCCAGGATCACCCTCAACCGACCGGAAAAACTGAACGCACTTAGTGGTGCACTGCTGGACGAACTGTTCGCCGCCCTAGCAGAAGCAGAGGACGATGATGAGGTTAGGGTAGTGATGATTAGAGGTGCAGGTCGCTGTTTCTCTGCTGGTTACGATATAAACCCCACGCCAATAACTCAAGCCCTTGAGGGCCCACCCCCAGAATATGATGGAAGAGGTCTTAGCTGGGCTTTCTTCGAGAGAGGCCCGCGCAAGCCGCCGGGCTCCCTCGGTGATACAAGATTCCTGATGATGCGTGCCATGAGGTGGCTTAGCCTCTGGGATTACCGCAAGATCACCATTGCTCAGGTGCATAACTATTGCCTGTCTGGAGGTAACGAGCTAGCCGGCAATTGTGACGTGCTCACATGCTCCGAAGACGCTGTCTTCGGTCACCCGGCGGGCAGAGCCATAGGGAACCTGCCCAACAGTCAAGGTGCCCTGTGGTCAATCAACATGGGGTTGAGACAGGCCAAATGGCTTGCCATTACCGGGACGACCATGACTGCCCAGGAGGCGTTGCGTGTGGGCTATGTCACCAAAGTGGTCCCTAGGGATATCTTGGAGGAAGAGGCAAACGAGATGGCCAGGGTTGTGGCTCTAATGGAGATGGATTTCCTTACCCTTCACAAGAAAGCAATAAACAGGTTCTGGGAAATAGCCGGGCTGAGGACTGCCATAACAACTGGTGTTGAGCTCGATGCCATCTACCATTCTTCTGAAGCCAATATGAGGATTGGCACAGAATTCGCGAGGATAAGGCGAGAGCAAGGATTCAAGGCTGCCCTCGATTGGAGAGACGGCAAATACCAAGATGGACGGACCTCAGAAGCAGCACAAGAAGTTCGCGAGGCAAGACAGGAAAAAAGAAGTGATTGATTAGATGAAAGTGTTTATGAGCTGACGGAAGCCTATCCTGAACTGATGGCAGGTCACTTACGCTTCGGTTTGAAGACGATAGCCGGCTTTATCTCGCTGGAATAGACAAAACCCTCGGCCTGATTTTTTTCTCCGTACCTTACCTTTAACTCTTCAAGAGGACCTGTGTCCAGGGCCCGCATCGGACATCCAGCTATGCAGACAGGCTTCTTGCCCTGCTCAAGTCTGTCCAGGCAAAGGTTACACTTTTGCATCTTGGCATTGGGTTCTGAGCCAAACTGAGGACTTTGGTACGGGCACGCTTGCAAGCAAAGGTCACATTGGTCTCTTCCCCAGCATTTCTCCTGGTCAACCACCACTATGCCGTCCTCTTCCCTCTTGGTGATAGCCTCCGCAGGACAGGCGACTATACAAGCGGGTTCGACACAGTGGCAACAGGAGGTAGAAAGGAAGGCAACAAACAGGTCGGGGAACTTGCCTTCCTCTATAGTTGACACCTTTCTCCAGCTGGCTGGACCTGCCGGCACATCATGCCAGTCTTTGCAGGCGACAACACAGGCATAGCAGCCGGTGCATCGAGTCTGGTCGAAGTAGAATCCCATCTGCATTGCTGCCATCCCTACACTTTCTGAACTTGTACCAGGCACGTGTTGCCGATAAATGCTCCGGCTGGCGAAGCTTCATCACGGGTGAGAACATTGGGGCAACCCCCCATGTCGATTCCGTGTTTGTCCGGGGTATACCAGCCACCCTCAGGGATATCCACCACTCCGGGCATTATTCTCTGAGTGACCCTAGTCGGAATAACCATCTCACCCCTATCGTTAAACACCCTAACCTGGTCTTCATCTTTAATGCCCCTAGCCTGGGCATCAGAGGTGTTCATTATTACCATCTGAGGCTCCAGCTCTGTCAGCCAGGGGACATTGTAGAATTGGCTGTGAACCCGTAGCTTGGGATGGGTGGTAATGAGCTGGAGAGGATACTTCTCAGTCAGAGGGTCGTTCAGGTTTTCCCAAGTCTCGATATACTTGGGAATGGGGGGAATCACGGGGTTTTCCATATCAGCTATTTGCTGAGAACAGATTTCAATCTTACCTGAGGGGGTGAGGAAGGGATTATTCTGTGGGTCTTCGATCTGTTCCTTGAAGGCGACACGCGGCTCAGAGAGATTTACCCGGTGAATGGCGTTCCTTTTCAAGGTATCGAAGTCGGGAATATCTGTTGAGCCGGCAACGATATCCTTCAATAACTCCTCTTCCGTCTCGTCATTGAAATCAGAAACACCCAGTCGCTCAGCCAATGCGGCGGCTATCTCCAGGTGCGTTTTGGCCTCGTAGTAGGGTTCGACAACCTTATTCTGGTAGCCGTAGAAGGGCATTCCCCCACCGGTAGTGATATCATTCCTTTCCATAAAATAGGTTGTGGGCAGCAGGACATCAGCGAACCTGGCGGTAGCTGTGATAAATTGCTCCTGTACAGCAATAAATTCAAGAGTCTTCAAGGCCTTAATCCCTTTATTAATATTGGGGTGTTGGTTGAGATAGTTGGAGTTGAGCAAGTAAAGAAGTTTATAGTCAGCCGGGTAACCGCCAGCCTTCCCTTCAAGAATAGCATCCCACACCTTGGAATTATGTACCCGGGTACTTAACCCGGCCGCCCCCGAACCGGGGAGGGCATCCTTCCGGCGTGGAGCACCCCGCTCAAGTGGATTGCTACCCACCGACAAAATCCGTCCCAAGTTGTGGCTATACGTCTGCCCGTAAACCCCAGCTCCACTATTACCTCCATGAATACCAACATTGCCCGTCATTGTCGACAAAACCATGACAGTCCGGTGGAACTGCTCACCGTTGGCCGTACGTCCCGCACTCCAGCCAGGCATTAACGCCGCCGGCTTGCTAGTAGCATACTCCCGAGCCAAACTGGTAATGACCTCAGCCGGCACTCCGGTTATATCTTCAGCCCAGGCTGGCGTCTTGGGCAAGCCATCTTTTGTGCCCAGAACATAGTCCCTGAAGCGGTCGAACCCGACACTGTAGGTACCGAGGAAGGACTGGTCATGGAGGTTCTCCTTAATCATGACATAGGCCATCGCTATCAGCATAGCGGTATCAGTACCCGGCCTGATGGGTATCCACTGGTGAGCAAAGGTCGCCGTGGAGTTAGTATACTTTGGGTCAATAGAAACAATCCTTATCCCTTTCTCCCTGGCTTGAGCCATGTAGTACCTGGTGTTGCTATAATGAATGGTGCTGACTACATCTAGTCCCCACATGATTATTAGCTTGGAGTTAAGTAAATCGTCGCGAGTATTGCCGACTGAGGCGCTGCCATAAGTAGTCAGAGCGGCAAACTGGGCTCCCTCAAAGGAAGCAATGCCCCAAGTTGCCGAATAACCACCCGTAAGAGAAAGCAATCTATGCATTGGCTTCCCGTAATGAAGCTGAACTAGATCACCACCACCGGTTAGTAACAAGATAGCTGAGGGGTCATAGGTTTCCTTGACTCTCTTCAGCTCATTGGCTACCGTGTCCAGGGCCTCATCCCAGGAGATGCGCTCAAACCTGCCCTCGCCACGCTCTGCTACCCTTCTCATGGGGTATTTCAGGCGGTCAGGAGAATACATCCACTGACGGTGAGCCCGTCCCTTGGGACAAGCCCGGTATTGGAGCTCCTCACTGTCATCGGTCTCTATCCTGGTGACTACCCCATTCCGCACATGAACTTTGAGCACACATCCCCCACCGCAATCGTTATGGCAAATTGTAGGGATTACCTTTTCCGTGTCTGACATTTTTTCTCCTTATCGCTTGTCAGCTGGAGTCCCGTTGAGACCGTAGTCTACCGAATATCGCTAGCACTGTCAACTAGTTCTAGCAGGCCATATGCTTCTGTCGTTAACAGCTACTATAAAAAGGTCCGCTGAGTTTTACTCTTGAAGGTCAGGTGTGAGTAGTGTAAGTAAATAAGGAACCAAAAATATCTACCAGACCACTGGGAATAACGCCTAAACAACCATCTATTTCGCCACACCCACCGCGCATATCACCTAGATTTCCGAGAATCTCACCCAAAATGCCAAAGTTGAGATGATGCTTATAGCATGTCAATTACTTCCTGGAACAGCCTTTTTATTTCCGTGTCGTTCGAGAAAGAAAATCTAGAAATGCACGAAAAGCCACCCATTTAAGGCGGTTAAGTAGGCTCCCCGTATCTTGAACCACACTTAATAGCACTTCAAACACAGCGAAGTGACCACTATCTGCACTTATCGGATCTTTAAGTAATCTATTATGAATAATAAAGGTGCAAAAGAATATTTAGGTAAGAATAATAGGCTGAACATTACCTTTATGGAAATATCCAGCCTTTATTATATCCCAAAGGGGCAATATCGGTTAACCTTTTCCTATTCTAAACATCTTTGTGCCACATGTGGGACATGTTCCTTGAGTAGCCGGCTTACCATTCTTCATGGTTATAGCCTTGGCATCCTTCATTTCTCTCTTCGCCTTGCATTTCATACAGTACGCTTGCATCTTTCTACCTCCTTTTCTGTCTAAGGTCTAGTAGAGACGATAGACCATTCGTAACCGTAATGTCAATAGCCCGAGACAATTGACTCACTAGCCAACGCGACATCCTACTGATTTTGTCTGGCTTCTGTAGTAGTATTGACAATCCCCTCAGTGGAGGACTAAACTCAAGTCCCGACATGTGAAATTGGGAAATGTCAGATTAACGGGAACAGACAGAGACAATATAGGAGGAAAACGTGGCAAAGACAGTGATGTTGTTCGGCCTTGGCGCAGTGGGTGAATCTGCTTTACAGATTCTTGCCTGCAGCGAAGGTGTCGACAGGATAGTTGCCTCCAGCAGAAATGAGGTGCTGGGTGCCTTCAAGACAGACACGGTAGCTCTTGGAGCTACTTATCAAGGCATCTTCAAGAAGTATGAGTTTCGCAAGAACGATGTTAGTGATATAGATGCAACCGCCAGATTACTGGAAGAAGTCAAGCCCGATGTCATTTTTCTTGTCGTATCCATAAAGGGACCACACATTCTCGAAACAATGCCGCTACCACAAGATATTCGCGAGAGGCTTCTGGCAGCCGGGTTCGGTGCTCAGTTGCCGTGGCATTTACTTCTACCGGTCAGATTTATGCAGGCTCTTGAGAAATCCGGTATTCAGACTCATGTGGTGAATGGTTCCTTCCCTGACGTGACAAGCCGGGCGCTGTGGAATCACTTTGGTTTTGGACCAACGGTGGGCATGGGTAATATCGACCTCGCAGCAGCACGGATAATCAGGCACGTGAGCGAGGTAGAAGGTGTGCCGGTTCGCGAGGTTATGCTTTACCTGGTGAGTTCACACGCCTTTCTCGCTCACGGTTCACAGGAGAAAGTGCCATTCTTCGCCAAAATTCAGCTGAGAGACAGAGATATAACGAGTGAGTATGACTTGAATCAGGTGATTCAAAGATTAGGCATAACCACTGGCTCACCAGAAGAAAGACAGGCTGCCCAAAATTATTTCAACTTCACCATAGCCGCCTCGGCGGTAAAGAACATGATGGCTATCATCAAAGATACCAATGAATACACCCACGCACCTGCACCCAATGGGCTAATTGGTGGCTATCCGGTACGATTAAGTGCCAAAGGAGCCGAAGTAATCTTGCCTAAAGAGTTAACCCTTGAGCAGGCAATCAAGATTAATGAAGACGCTGAGAAGTCTGACGGTATTGAGAAAATCAAGGATGATGGAACCATTGTCTACACTGACAAAACCTATAGCATAATGAAGGAGCTGGGATACGACTGCAAAGAGCTTTCATTTGATGAGCTGGAATCAAGGGGCAAAGAACTAGAAACACTGATGAAAAGGTTACAGAATCAGGGAAAATAAACTCAAGAGACCTCATTTGACTGTGTGTAAAGCGTGACCATACGCCTTAATGGATGTTATGGATCAGTATGAAAGAAGCATACCTAGTTCGGAGCTCTTATAACCGGCTCAGTTCGACCTCGGTGCTATCGCCCAAGCCATCGCCCTTACTGCATTGAGCCACGGACTGGGGACTTGTACCCAGGGGCAGGGGCTAATGTACTCTGACGTAATAAGAAAGTTTACCGGAATCCCTGAATCCAAACGAACAAGTATTTGTCTTACTATTGGCTTTCCCGATTGGGATTTTCCGGCAAATAAAGTGCAGAGCAAGCGTGAGCCTATCGAGAACACCACAACCTACTGCGGCTTATAATTGACCTGTCCCCATAAAGGATACCATACTTTAAGTTTGAGTTTCCGGAATTCTAGTCTTTGGAGTAGGTGGGTGGTAACCCAACGGGTTATCCGATCATCGGTGGTTGTACTCCTGCCGCCATTGCTAATCAAAGTTGCCATTGCGGAATACCGATATAAAGAGGTTCGCTGAATTTCACGCTTGAAGGCTAGGTGTGGAACCGTGAAGATAGAAAGGAATGATATTCTCCGATTTTCAGATCAAAATTACTCCTCGTTTAAGATTTTGCTGCAAGACTTAACGACCTTGCTGATTTCGGTCATGGAATCAAGAGACCGACCGGAGGTGGCAAGGATATCAGCCCGTGCCAGGTCACCATCAATATCTAGTTTACGTCCTTCAGGTATTGCTTCAGAGGTAATGGCGGCTAATAGTCTCCTTTCAGCGGCTCGGTCCTCCCCAAGGTAAGGAAGACGATCATACCAGAGCAGGCATTCCTCCCAACTGCTAAAAGGGTCACGTTCCTGTACCATCCCCGCAATTTCATGACCCAGCTCTTCCGCTCTCTTTATTGCCTGGTTTAAGTCAAAACGAGTGGCTGGCACGGGCTGAAGAGTGCGCATTTGCATGACCTGGAAGAAGTGATATACCGGCCGCAGGCCGGCTATCAGACCGTTTCCGGTGCCGCCGGCAATAGCAATACCGAATGCCGGTAAGCCTCTAAGTTGTCCTGACATGGCAAATACGCGAAACATCTTAAGGATTAAATATTTTACCATCGCACTGGTATCCATCCAATATACCGGCGTACCTAAGACCAATCCGCCACAGTTCAAGATTTTCTGACTGAGCATTTCGAAGTTTTCGTCTTCGTAGGTACATTTCAAATTTTTCAAACACACCCAAGGTAGACAATCACGGCAAGCGTTAACAACACAATCGGACATCTGCACCAGTTCGATGGCCGCACCGGCTCGGGCCGCGCTTTCCAAGGCAGCGGTGACAAGTTGATTGGTCCGACCTTCACTATTTGGGCTGCCGACCAACCCCAGGACTGTTTTGTTTCCACTCATTTCACACCCCCTTTAACCGAAATTTCTCATTTCAACTCGCGATGACATATCCTGACCCTCATCGCTCTTGTCGCCAATAATATCCTCATGGAACTTGGGTCTGCCCCCAAAAAGGATACCACATTTTAAGTTAGAGTTACCGGCATTCTAGCATCAGGAGCAGGTGGGTTTTCGTCAGCGAGTAGCTTCATGCTATCGGGACTCCCTGTGCTGATAGTAGTCAACCAGCTTGTTACCGGCTTCAGCTGCCCGTTCGATGCTCGGATAGAATGGAACACCAGCAGCTATCAGACCAACCTTCACTTCTTCCATTAGTTCCTGTACCCAGGCTTGTTC
>SDBU01009029.1_pt1 | contig 11245 bp, 5 predicted proteins | sample 2277071 | NCBI WGS metagenome assembly SDBU01 (sample SAMN10397929, study PRJNA504765) | marine sediment metagenome | isolation source: marine sediment core GS08_GC12, 126 cmbsf | place: Arctic Ocean: Gakkel Ridge, Loki's castle | collected 2008 | reverse complement strand
TTTCATTTCACAGTGTATAATTTGATCTGCATCACATACCACTGCAAGGTTAGGATTATGCGTCACAATAATAATCTGCCGTCTCTTCTTAGCTTCTTTTATACAAGGAACTAAAACTTCATATACTGTTTCGTTGTCAAGATTTTCCTCCGGTTGGTCTATAACCAATGGTATATCATCCCGTGAAATAAACAGATAAAATATTAGTAAAACAGTCCCTCTTTCACCCGGGGACAATTGACTTAAATCCTTGCCGGCCCAACGTAAAACATACTTGGGTTTTAAGTAATCGAGCGAATATATATAATTATAAAAATTCTGAATTTGAATACCTTGCCTCAACTGGTCATTAATATAACGAACGGTGTCTTCAAATTCATTTCTTTGATCGACGTTAAGGTTTTCCTCTAATTGCTGCAGGAATTTTTCTAATCCTGAACTACTATCAAAATCCGAGCTATCTAATATATCTTTGAGTCTTTTTTGACCGTCGTCAGCCCCATAAAAAGACCCTTTTTTGTTTTGAGCAATAAAATTAAAGAATTGCTCTGGAAATCCGCTGCATATTATGGAAACCCTAAAATCCATGGAAAATCGTTCTTTCGAAAATTTTTGCGAATCAGCAAAGTCTTTGACAGGCTTATACAGGGTGCTATATTCATCTCTCAATTGACATAGCTGGCCGAATATTTCTTTTATTTTTGAAAGACGTTTTTCTCTTAGGACTCGTAGTTGTTCTGGAATATCATTGATTTCTTTGATTTGTTTTTCGTAGTATTTTATTGTATCAGGTATTGATTCGTCACCATCAATCGCCTTGGCCTTTATTTCCCATTCAGCTTTTTCTTTAAGGTATGCTTGATATTCTTTATTTGGTTGATCGAGCTTATTTCGCAGAGTATTAATCTCTTTTTGTAATTGCTGCTTCTTAAAAAATGGGCCATCTTTATTATCTTCTTTGAGAATATCAGATTTGGCTGTATAGCTGGCCAAGAACTCCGTATTAATTTTTTCAATATCTTTCCTTTTAATTTCTAATTTAATAACGTCATCAATATTAAGGGCCAATATATCTGCAATTGCTTTACATTCACTCTTAAATAATTCATATTGTTTTTGAAAGTTATCGAGCTTATCTAAAAGCTTCTTTGCGTTTACGGATTTACTGTAATCGATCTTTCTTTCTTTCTCTATTCTCTCAATTTCCTTTTCATATGCCTGAATATTTTCAACTTTTTTATAAATTTCAGCCGTGATGGCATCGATCTCTTTCTGTTTGGCAGGGTCTGCCCCCGGTTTTGTTCTTTCTTTTGGTTTTATTAAGTCATGGGAAACCCTTTCCTGTTTCTTAATTTGTAATTTGTTATTGATTTGTGTTTTATAATCGGGGTGTAGTTTAATTTCCAATACAGCGATCTCTTTATTGAGCGTCGTGATTTCGCTTTTAGCAATGTCGATAGAACTGTTCTTTTCTTTCGTTTTGAATTCTATTAAGTCATCTAACTTATTGAAATTTAATTTCTCAGTATCGCTGACATGAGAGAAAATGACCTTCTTTAATTCATCATTAAACAGACTTCCTTCAAGTTGTTCTGTGCATATTTTTTCAAGATAGTTTTGAGGGATGCATTTAACAGTTTCAACATCATTGCCCTCAATATCATCGTTAAGATTTTTTTCAGAAGTATCGCCACTTTCCCATTTCAATATAGCTTTAAAGTGTTTTGCCTTATTATTTTTTTTATCTCTAAACTTGGTGGGATTTAAAAATGAAAAATGGCTACTCTGTTGTGTATTACCCAGCAGACCTAATGTATCAGCTATAGAACTTTTCCCGCTTCCTTTATTGCCTATGATTGATATTAAACCCGGATTTAAAATAACTTCGGGATTTTCGCTAAACCATATTTCATCAAGGGTAGCCCCTTGTTCTTTATTTATCGCAAATGAGTGAATGTGTTTCGTTTTATTGTTTCTAACTCTTTTTAATATATCAGGTTCATCACCGATAAATACTCTATCTTCGGGTTCGATCGTTATCTGCTTTAAGCCCTCAAAAGTAGTATCTGCTTTTATCCATGTGAAGCACCTCCCGATCCTGTCTTTATCAGATGAATTCGCATTATGGTGCGCATCACTACAGTCTAGGAGTCTGTCATTCACGCCACCGTCAGTTAGGCTATTTTTAGATCTTTTCCAATCTTCAACTGTGGGTGCTGAGGTGAAAACAAAATCTGCGTTATTTATAATGGTTTTTTTGTCAGCGATTGATTGATTATTCCATGCTATAGAATACCATTCTGTTTTCCCCACAGCCGTTAGTACCTTGTTGTGAAAATAATCGCGAGTTAGAATCTCATCAACTTTGTTGAGGGATATATTGAGGTTATTAAACCCTTCCAATATAGGTGGGCCGAAATCTGCCCTTTTTCCCACTGGTACAGTGGCAATGATCTTTTTTCCCAACTCATCGAGGCTGTCCCTATCGATAACAGCGTTCCATATGACGTTTTGGTCTGCGTATTTTGGTGACAACTGATAAGATGGGGTTAAGGCATTAATGAATTGCCTTTCTATTGTGCTCGCCGTTATTTCATTTGAGAATATGATATGGTAATTGACTCTGCTTAAGTGACTATCAGAGCCAGCAAACTTATCTAAGCGCAATTCTACCACAGGTAGGAAAAGTTCGATATTTGCAAAATGTCCCGAGTCTTTGTATCCGAGAACCTTCTTGTATCCATCGAGGAAGAGATAGTCATTTATCCCAATAACCTTGAACTCTTGTGGCAAAGCTTCTATATCACGGATGAACCTATCCCATTTCTCATCGAGATTACTACCTTCATAATTGTTTACGAGCGAAACAGGTGTATGCACATGCAAATCCCATTTACGCCAAATAGAGCCTCTCGGATCGTTCATTATTGTCTTCCCCGTCAAATAATCTCAATGTTTCTTTTCAAATAAATACAGAGCCATCTCAGATGTGGAAAGCAGTATGTATGCGAGTTTGAGCCCCGACAGTAGCTCATAGCCCGCCCCGACGATCCATCATCAGATGTTCGTCCTTATATACCCTATTTATAGAGCAAATCCTATCCAAAGCAAACAAATTTTGGAGACCATCTACCCCTAAATTTGCTATGAAAAGCTCGACCACACACTTCTAAAACGTGAAGCCGAATAAACTTTACCGGAAGCCCGCCTGCAAAAATTGCAGGCGAGCTTCAAACAATTTATTCCACCAAGTCTCGCTTTTCACACACATTTCAAAAGCTTTATAAAGTTTAGTAATTTCACATTTGGGCATAATATAAAGACAATGAGGAAAAGTACTTGAGGTGGACTTTCCCAATTTTTAAAGACTTTTTAGAGACTTATCCTTGACTCGGTTGGCAAGAAATGGGATAATCCTGTTGAAAGGTTCAGGTTTTGTGCGAAATCTGAACTTTTCATTTCAGGCAAAGCACGTTTCCCCCAAAAAAAATGGCTTCTCTCGAATTGTTAAGCCTAATCGAACAATAAGATGTACGTATTCAGTAGAACACTTGCACGCATGACCTCACAGTACAAAGCTCTTAACCTGCCCAAATAGAATGAAAGTTTGATACCCCTGCAAATGTTAGGTAAAATAACCGCGAAGCACAAAAGATATCTTAGTCAAAAGAGAAGGACCTTCGAATATGTCATTAAACATAGCTAAATCATTCGCTGGTTTCGCTAAAGGCTTAAAGAGCTGGCTAAATAATAAGGAGAGGTGGAATCACGTTTATAATAATTCTCTGAAAGCTCTGGCTTGTTGGCTAGAAGACTTGCAACAAGCTAACAAATTCAATAACGCTTTAATCAAGCTCATTTCAGAAAAACCCCAATTGGGTGCTGCGTTGAGGGAGGATTACAACAAGATAGTCGAATTAGCACAAAAAATCGACAACCAAGTGGAAACCTCTGAAGACTTACAGCAATTCCCTTCTGTCTGCAAAGCGCTCTACCAGAACCAGGTGCCGGAATGGCTTGAATCTGATGTTAAAGACTTTGAATGCAAACTGGCAGAATTTCTGGCCACAATACAGAGCACAAAGGATGGCATGATACAACCGGAGCTTCCGACAAGGCGTGTTCCTCTTACCAAAGCAGCAAAGTGGTTTGGCTGTGACTATAGGACGCTTAAGAAAGACATAAAGTCCGGCAAGATCAAGGCAAAACGCTTTAGTGATCGTCGATGGGAATTTGACCTCGACCAAGTTACAGAGTTCAACCTATCTGTTCGCGCCGACGCGGATCCGACAGAATGCAGCAATACATCATGAAAGGTGTTAACATCCAACACTCAACATTAACAAACCTCATCAAACATTAACCTACATCCCTCTAAATCTCTTCCGAGCATCTTATCCTTGAATGCTGTAGTCTTATAAGTAGATCGTACAGCAATTCGAACAAATAAATTTTTGAAAGAAAAATACGAGGCGTAAGCAATAGAATCAAGTGCTCTAATTTGAGTTATTGCCAGGAGCTACGAGAAGCAAACCCAAAAAATCTTGACAGAGTTTATAATAGGGGAACGGTCATGTTAAATGTTGAAAGAATCCCGATAAGCAAAATCAAACCCGCTGCTTATAACCCCCGCAAGGACCTAAAGCCAGGTGATCCTGAGTACGAAAAGCTCCTGAAGTCAATCGATGAATTTGACTGCGTAGAGCCATTAGTCTGGAATCGCCGAACTGGAAATCTGATCGGCGGTCACCAACGGCTCAAAGTTTTGGTCGCTCGTGGCGACAAAGATGTAACCTGCAGCGTCGTTGATTTACCGCTGGAAAAGGAGAAAGCCCTCAACCTCGCGCTGAACAAAATCTCAGGTCGGTGGGATGAAAAAAAGCTTGCCTCAGTATTGGATGAGCTAATTCATATCCCGGATTTCGATGTTGAATTAAGCGGTTTTGATTTACCAGAGGCCTCGAAGCTTATAGACAGCCTGTTGCACCAAAGCGATGAGGATGATTTTAACGTCAAATCTGAGCTTGCAAAGATTACTAAACCAAGAACAACCCCCGGTGAACTTATAGAGCTTGGTCCACACCGGCTGTTTTGCGGGGATTCCACGAAAATCAAAGATTTACAAACCCTTATGGGCAGTAATAAAGCCCAGCTCCTATTTTTTGATCCGCCTTATGGGCTGAATTATCGCGGAGGCGCTGTAGGTAAAGACTGCACGAAAGGCCGCCTGCGGAACGGTGAAAAACATTGGGACGAAATGTCCCCTGGTGAATACGAGCAACTCCTGTCCTCAACCCTGCGCAACGCATATAAGTTCTCAGATGATAAGGCTGCATTGTATGTCTGGTTTGCCTCCTCGAAAATAGATGCGGTGATAAAATCACTGGAATCTGCCAAATGGCAGCGACGTAATCTCCTTGTCTGGATAAAGAACACGTTTGCCGGTTCCCTCTTTGCCCAATACAAACACAAGTATGAACCGTGCTTTTACTGCTTCAAGCGAGGCAAATCAACGAGGTGGTTCGGACCAAAAAACGAGACCACGGTATGGGAATGTAATAAGCCTCACCGTAATCAGGATCATCCTACGATAAAGCCTTTGGCTCTAGCCATGCGGGCCATACGTAACAGTTCGGCAGCGGGAAATATCGTCTTGGACCTATTTTTAGGGTCTGGAACGACATTGGTCGCGGCAGATCGGATGGGAAGAATCTGTTACGGGCTCGAACGTGAGGCAAGGTACTGCGACCTTGTACGGAAAAGATATGAACTTGAGCGTTTCCGTTCTTTCGGAGCAGCACAATGATAGAGCAAGTCAAAACAGAAGATGCTCAAAATCTATTGAAACGGTGCCAGCAAGACCCTTTGTTCTTCAGCAAGCACATACTTGGTTGCGAGCAGCCCTGGCATAAACAGGAAGAGATACTGCTTAGTGTCCGTGATAATCCCAAGACAGTCGTGCCCAGCGGATTTAGTGTCGGAAAGACCTGGACTGCTGCCAGGGCGGCCATATGGTTTTTATATTCTTTTCCAAATTCCCTGGTAATCACAACTGCCCCAACCTGGCGGCAGGTTGAAAACATCCTGTGGGCGGAGATACGTCGACAGTATCAGCAATCTCACGTACCTTTAGGTGGGGAGATCCTTCGGACTCAGATAAAAATTGCAGATGACTGGTTCGCACTTGGTCTGAGCACTGATGAGCCAGCACGTTTCCAGGGATTTCATTCTGCAAATTTGTTACTAATATTTGATGAAGCAGCAGGTATTGACCGTCAGATATGGGATGTTGCTGAAGGCCAGATGGCGGGCGCCTTAGCACGATGGCTCGCGATTGGTAACCCAATAATGCCAGTTGGTCCCTTCTACGACGCGGTCACAAGTCTTGTGTGGAACACAATTCATATAAGCTGTTTGGATTCTCCCAATGTGAAAGCCGGAAAGATTATCTATCCAAAGCTTGTATCCCCACAATGGGTTGAGGGTCGGCGAAGAGAGTGGGGGGAGGCATCCCCTCAGTTCCAATCAAAAGTTTTAGGGGAATTCCCAACTGCATCGGAATTTGGGCTCATACCTTCGGATTGGATCATTGCAGCCCAGGAGCGTGCCAAAAACACAATAATTGTTTCTGAGGAAAAAAGAGTAGGTGTCGATGTTGCACGTTCCGGTAATGATAGCACAGTCTTCGTTTTTAGGCAGGGCCCGGTGGTTAAGGATGTACGGGAACACCGCAACATCAACACAATGGAGATTGTTGGCAAGCTGATTCACTTTGTTGAAAAACACCAGGTTCCCTGGATAAATGTTATGGTTGATGAAATTGGTATCGGTGCTGGTGTGGTTGATAGATTAAAAGAGCAAGGTCGCCGTGTCTCAGGAGTGAACTTTGGCGTTGTGGCACTGAACAAAAATAAATACAGAAATATTCGCGCTGAATGTTATTGGAAATTGCGAGAAGCGCTTAATCCTGAATCAGAGAAGCCTTTAGCCATACCCAATGAATTTGTCAAACTGGCCATCGAACTTGTCGCAATCGAGTGGTTTGTTTCTTCAACAGGTAAAACTCAGATCGAACCCAAAGAAAATGTTAAGAAAAGGCTGGGGCGCAGCCCTGACCACGCTGATGCACTGGCACTAAGCTACGCCCGTCCTCGTCGTCTAGGAAGTGTTTATGTTCCAGATTAGCAATAGTGATGATGACTAATTCTGGTGGGACATTGTGGGCAGCGATGAAATCTGGACACCCATTTGGTTTTATGGAGAACCAATATTATGACAGGTAACGTTGTAGATACTCTTAAAAAAATTCGTGAAGGATTTCTCGATCCAAAAGAAATTTCTATCTCAGACAGACGAGTCTGTGTTGCCTACCTAAGATTAGAGGGCTATACGCAGGAAGAAATTGCGGAAATCTTTAAAGTCCATCGCCAAACTATTATACGTGATGAAAGGGCTAATCGCCGGGAAGCGGCAAAGTTGGTGGATGAGATCGATGTTAAGAGTGTCGCCGGCAGCTTGATTGCTTGGGCCAGGCATCTTGCTGCAAAAGCCTTACGGGAAAAGAATTATGCTCTGGCTTGGAAAATCCAAAGAGATTTGGTTAGCGATCTTCAAAGCCTGGGATATTTACCACGTTCACCAGAACAGTACCACGTTCAAATTGGCACTTTTCTGGATCTTGTTCAACTGGCAAAGACAAAAGTTGATGCCGAAGTGATAGAACCTGAATCTAACAACAAGAACAAGTTACCACCTAAACCAGATAGCAAACACGCTAAACAAACGAATCGAAAAGACGGGTGAGCAGCTAAAAGCTGAGATTGAGGAACTCAATTATCTTTCCCATCCATCCACACCTCAAATTGAGCACCAGACAAATGTAGCCTCAGAACAGTTCCTTAAATCAATAATTCAATACTTGACAAATTGCACATGAAACCGCATATATAGATGGTGTTTTCGGCCATCAGGCCGAGTGTAAATATTGATAAATTGTATTAGGAGAATTTGAAAATTTCAGGCGGGTAACGGCCCGTATTTGACAATTTGAAAGATGCGCGAGCATTAAGTAACTGCTTCCCAGAAAACCGCCAATCGAGCCTACGGGCTCTAACAACAGAAACAGTACTTGAAGCCGCGTTCCCGATACGGGAGCGTCGGCTAAGTGCTATTCTGTTGTACCCCTTGGCGGGGGTTCTGGGAGTAGCCTTGGTTTGGCGCTCCTTTGTATTTTCGGGACAAAATGCAAAACATACTGATTCAAAGATTCAAAGTCACCTTCAATGGCACACCGCTTTGGGCTTGGCCATTCGAACCTCCAATACCTCTGGTTGGGAGAAATTACAGACCTGGAAAAAGACTCTTGATATACGCCAGCGCAGAAAATTTGTCCTGGTTCAATGAAAGCACTCCCCCACCTCGTTTTTCTGGAAACAAAGCCTGGAACCGTTACCGTGTCGTGTACGAGCAAAGCGGTCGCTATTCAGAAGATTTTTTCCCTGACGTTGGGATTCAGCCAATGACAGACGGTGGTCTACTCGTTGCTGGGCTTTTCATCGCTGGTAAGTACGGGCTGCCGCAGCATGCAAGACCCCGTTCATTTTTAGAAACCATAGCGGTTAGCAATTGGTGTAAGTTCAGCATTAGGTCCGGTACTAATAGAGACTACATTCGTGACGTGAAGAAACTGACAGCATCACTGCCTTTCGTAGTCGGAGAGTTAACTCTGCTTCGGCCAGTGGTCGTCTTAATTCCGAAACCAGTGTGGGCTCACCCAATCCTCCAGGCAGCAATGAGAGGGGCCTCACCTCAGTCGCAGTTTTTGCCTGTGCCGCAATTCAATGCCAACGTGGTGAACTGTCACCTAGGCAAGTACGACCGTGCAGCCAGACGGTTACAGAAGCAACTGACAGGGACGCCGCTTGATCGCTGGATGGAGAACTTACACCGGATTAACAAGAACTATGCGTGGCGGTATATTGCTATGCTGGATAAAGTCACTCACCTGAAATCAATCTGAGGAAAGATTTAAACTCAAATCCCTTGCTGTCGGGACATCATAAAGCATCACACAATCTCTCTACTTCGGCGAGATTATAATTCCCAACAAATAGCTTCTCCTTCAGGGCATGGCTTTTTAAACAGAAAGCTTGCGTCTGGTAGAGAGGACGGTTCACCGATGACTTTTCATTCTGGAAAAAGAAACTAAGCCCCGAGCTTGAAATCGAAGAGGTCGACAAAGGTAGATGCCTGCGTTTTTATGTGACATCGAAGGAAGATTTCCAGCAGTTCAAGCAGTGTATCGTGGACGAACTGGCGCAGGCAGAGTTCATTAGTGCCGATAGTCTTGAGGACATTCCGCAGCAGGATTGACAGAGAAGCGGAAACACGGCCCAGTTACCTGAAAGTAGCCCTCCTTTCGCCCACAATTCCAAAATCTGGCAAAAAAATCGCAAATATCTGGGCAAATAAGCCAATATTGTCTTGATATACCCGCCCATATAGGCTTCTATAGAACTGATTATAACTCTTTTAATGGACGCTACTTACATGATTCGACAAAACTCAAATACCCGTCAGAATAGCCGAGCAGTCGGTTACGTCCGCCGCTCGACCGACCGCCAGGAACAGTCCATCCCAGACCAGAAGAAAGCTCTGGAAGCCTACGCCGCCGAGCATGGTCTTCACTTAGTAAAGTTCTACATTGACGATGCCATCAGCGGCACCTCTACGCTGGGCAGGCGAGCGTTCCAGCAGATGATTGGCGATGCTGAAAGCCCGACTCAGCGATTCGATATTATCGTAGTCTATGATGTGAAGCGATTTGGGCGAATTGACAATGACGAGGCAGGATACTACCGGTATAAACTCCGTACTCATGGTGTTGAAGTCCGTTATGTAAGCGAAAACTTCAACGGCGATACAACCGATGACCTCTTGCGACCAGTCAAACAATGGCAGGCCCGACAGGAATCCATAGATCTATCGAAGGTCACAATTCGTGGGCTGCTTTCAAAATCTGAAACCGGCTTCTGGATGGGCGGCACGCCGCCGTATGGGTATGACCTGCGTTATGAAAATACCGATGGCAAATTCCTTTTTGTCCTTCGCTATATGCCCGATGGGTCGAAACAACTACTTGATAAAAAGGGAACTCTTCTCCGCACCCTTGCTCGCGGAGAATCACTGAGCATCTCCAAACGCGACCACGCCAGACTTGTGCCCAGTGACCACGACCGGGTGAAAATAATCAAAAGGTTATTTCAAATGTACGCTGAGCAAGGAAAAGGCTACAGGTCGCTCGCCGACACACTCAATCAAGAAGGTGTTCCTACGCCACGCGGTCCTAAATGGTCGTACATTTACAGCGGCTTATGGGCAGATTCGACTATCAGGTCTATCCTGGTCAACCCGATCTATGCCGGGGACATGGTCTGGAATCGCCGCACGGATGCCCGCTTCCACCGAATCAGCAAAGGCCAGGCAGTAGCTCGCGAGAGTGTGCACGGCGCACGACTGGTACCTAACCAGAAAGAAGACTGGATTGTCGTTCGTGATGCCCATCCGCCATTGATTAGTCGGCGACTATCGGAACAGGCCAGTCAAAGGCTTGAAAATCATCCTAAGTCAATCGAGCAGCGACAACGCGTTTCAAAACTTAATACTCATGGGAAAACCTGGAATGGCCAGCGCAGCCGCTTCATACTTTCCGGGCTAATGAAATGCAGTCTCTGCGGCTACCGCTACCAGGGCGTTACCCGAGTTAAGGGCAAGAAACGATTGGACGGTACACAGGTGAAGACACGCTACTATGGATGCGGCGGTTATATTACCAAAGGCAAAAAGGTCTGCCAAATGAACTCAATCCCACAGAAAATTCTTGAGGACAGGGTTATTGACGCAGTTCTGGATTTCTACAAGCGCTACCTTGATAAGGGCGGGCGGAAAAAATTGGCCGAGGCCATCAAAGTACAAATCAACTTCGAAGGGGAAGAATTGGTTGCCGCTCGACAGCGGGCCCAAACCAAACAGAAACGGATTGACCAAATCATCAATAATCTGCTGGATAACATTACATCAACCAATCGTGAATACGTCGACCGGCGGTTGAACGAGCTTAAAAAACAGAGGCAGCAACTCGAGGCCAGACTTGAAGAACTTGATCAGCTTTCTTTCTCACAGGCCGAAATCGACAATATAGTAACCGATTCGATGCAGTTCTTATCTGGCCTCGAATTCACACTCC
>SDBU01009028.1_pt1 | contig 11246 bp, 11 predicted proteins | sample 2277071 | NCBI WGS metagenome assembly SDBU01 (sample SAMN10397929, study PRJNA504765) | marine sediment metagenome | isolation source: marine sediment core GS08_GC12, 126 cmbsf | place: Arctic Ocean: Gakkel Ridge, Loki's castle | collected 2008 | reverse complement strand
GCAATGGCCCGTGGCCGCCCTGGCCGAGCCCGCAAGCGTGTGTCTCGAGGCCCTGGCCCAGGCTCGGATCAAGGCCGGCGACCGGCTTCTGGTGATCGGCGACGGGCCTTTCGGAGTCCTGATTGCCCGGCTGGCGGTCAGGATGGACCTGGCGGTGGTGGTGATTGCCGGGCGGCACGACTTCCGCCTGAGCTTCGCTGGCGGAGCGGCCCGGGTTAACACGAGGAAGCTGGGCGAGAACGCGCAGGCGGCGCTCCGGGCGGAGGCCGGCCGCACGTCGGGCTACGACGCCGTCATAGCGGCAGCCGGCACGCAGGAGGCGGTGACCGACGGCCTGGCCCTGCTGCGGCCGAAGGGGCGGCTGGTGCTCTTCGCCGCCGTGCCAGGGCTAACGCCGATCGACCTGTTTGACGTCCACGTGCGCGAACTCGAGGTCGTTGGTGCCTGCAACGACCAGGACCGTTTCGACGAGGCCGTGAAGCTGCTGAGCGACGGTTCGCTGCGGCTGGGGGAACTCATCACGCACCGGCTGCCGCTGCGGGAGTATCGCGAAGCGTTCCGGCTGGCCGCCGAGGAGCGCGAGGAGGCGATGAAAGTGGCCATCATGCCCGGAGAGGATGGGGCGGAGCGATGAAGATCACCGACGTCGAAGCCATGGTGCTGGACACGGGGAAGGACTACGCCGATCCGTCCGAGGCCGCCGAGGCCCACGGCGTGCGGTTCATCAGCTTGATCCGCATCAGGACGGACGAAGGGATCACCGGCTGGTCGGACGTCGAGACGCAGCCGCACGTCGGCCAGGCCATCGTGGCGGCCCCCTCGGGCGGCCAGATCGGCTTCGAGTCGCTGCGGGCGGCTCTGGTGGGCGAGAACCCGCTGGAGCGCGAGCGGCTCTGGCAGAAGATGTACCGCTACGTGGCCTACTACGGCCGCCAGGGCGCCGGCATGCAGATGATGTCCGGAGCGGACATCGCCCTGTGGGACATCGCGGGGAAGGCACTCGGCCAGCCGATCTGGGCGTTGCTTGGGGCCAGGTACCGCGAGAGCGTGCCCGCCTACGCCTCGACCATCTTCCGGCCGACGCCGTCGGATATGAAGCGCGCCGTGGCGGGATACCTGGAACAGGGCTTTCGGGCCATCAAGTTCGGCTGGGGCGTTTTCGGCCGCGATCTTGCGCTCGACGTGGCCCTGGTGCGGGCGGCGAGGGAGGAGGCCGGCCCGCAGGTGGCCCTGATGGTTGACGCGGGATGGTACGACGTGGACTACGCTCGGGTCTACAAGCCGCGGCCGATTAAGGACTGGAGCCGTCTGGCCCTGGCGCTCGAGGAACTGGACGTGTTCTGGCTCGAGGATTTCATGCATCCGGAGAATGTGGCCGGCTATGCCGCAGTGGCGGCGGCGACCAGCACGCTGCGGATCGCGGCTGGCGAGCAGGCGGCGGGGCTCCGCGAATTCGAGCGGCTCGCAGACGAAGGCAAGGTGGATGTGCTTCAGCCGGACCTGACCCGTTGCGGCGGGATCAGCGTCGGCCGCCAGATTGCGGAGATGGCCCAGCGCCGGCAGATTGACTGCGTGCCGCACGCCTGGCTGACCGACCTCCTGAAGGCCGCATCGCTGCACCTCAACGCATACCAGATGAATTCGCTGTACCTGGAATACAACGTGTCGTCGGCGTCGCTGCTGAATCGGTTGTGCCGCGAGCCCATCCGAATGAAGGACGGAAAGATCCCCGTGCCGGACGGGCCCGGCCTCGGCGTGGACGTGGACGAGGAGCTGGTCGAAAAGCACCGTGTCCTCTGACGAGCCGCTGGAGAGCAACGTGAGGGACCTCATCATCCTGGGCGCGGGCGTGCACGGGGCCGAGATGGCCGAGATCGCCGAACGCGCCTCCAACGCCGGCGCGCCGTGGAGGCTTCTGGGCTTCGCGGTGTCGGACAGCCACGCCGACCTGGTGGGTAAGACAATCAACGACTACCCTGTACTCGGCACGCGCGGGGTGCTAGAGCGGCATCCCGACTGCTGCGTTGTGCCTGACAATGAGTACGAAAAGCCGATCGATCTGCCGCGGGAGCGAATTGCGAGCCTGATTGATCCGTCGGCCTTCGTCTCTCGGACCGCGCGCATCGGAGTCGGATGCGTTATCTACCCGCACTGCTTTGTCGGATTGGGCGCGTCCCTTGGTGATTTCGTGTTCATGCTGGCGGGCGCGGCCATAAACCACGATGGCGCGCTCGCTGAGCGCGTGGTAGTCTGCAGCGGCGTGACGCTGGCTGGCGGCGTGCGCGTGGATTCGGGCTGCTACCTGGGGCAGGGGTGCACGGTGAAGCAGAACCTGCGCATAGGACGGGACAGCCTGATCGGCATGGGCGCGGTGGTAACGGAAGACGTCGGACCGGGAACCACGATGGTGGGCAACCCGGCGAGGGCGCTGCCGGCGAGGGAAACGAGCCAATGAGCGGACCCAGCAGGGGAATGGCCGAGACCCGGGCGTTTGCGCTCCGTGGTGACCAGGCTGCGCTGTGGCCGATCGGCCAGGCGGGTTTCATCATTCGCCAGGGCGACCTGACCATAGCCATCGATCCGTACCTGAGCGATTCAGTGGCCAAGGTCGCGCCGGCCTTCGCGCGTATCCTGCCCGTTCCGATCGAGCCGGAAGAGCTGCAGGTGGACATCTTCCTGATCACGCACGATCATCTGGACCACCTGGATCCCGAGACTATCGGCAGGTACCCTCACAAAGCGACGACGCGCTTCGTCGCGCCCCGGTTCGCGTGCCGCAAGCTTCAGTCCCTCGGCGTGCCGGGGGGCAACGTCGTGCGGGTCGATGCGGGCGAGGAGGCCGCCCTGTGCGGCGTTAAGGTACAGGGCGTGTACGCCGTGCCCAGCGGGCCAGACGTACTCGATACCTGCGGCTACAGGCTGGAGCTGCCCGGCGGGAAGAGCGTGTACCACAGTTCCGATACCGCCTGGTCCGAACTGCTCGAGCGGGCGGCTCCCAAGGCGGACGTGCTGCTGGTCTGCATCAACGGCAAGCAGGGAAACCTGAACGTCCACCAGGCCGTCCGCCTTGCGCAGGCGGTGCAACCGCGGATCGCCGTGCCGATGCACTACGACCTGATGCGGCTCAACGCGGAGGACCCCGAGACGTTCATCCATTTCCTTCGGCAAGCCCTGCCGCAGTGTGAGGGTAGGATCCTGCGGGTCATGGAGCCCCTGGCCTGGTAACATCGCCTGCCCGTCCCGACGGGCGGGAACACAGCACGAGGAGGAACACGATGACGTTTGCCAGCGACGCCGAGCGCTTCAGCTTCATCCGCAACAACCTCTACGTGGCGGCCGTCTGCGATATTCTCGATGCCATGGGTCGCCGGCAGCAGGCGATGCACCAGCGACTGCGCCCCTTGCTGCCGGACCGGCACAATTGCGGTTTCGTCGGGCGGGCGCGCACCTTCCGGTGGATGGAGACGGACTACGTCGTCAAAGACGATCCCTATGGCCTGGAGATCGAGGCCATGGACTCGCTGCGGGTCGGCGACGTGGCCGTCCACTCGACTGACTACGGCGGGACGAACGCCCCCTGGGGCGAGTTGATGAGCACGGTCGCGCAGCGCAACGGTGCGGTGGGCTGCGTCTGTGACAGCCAGGTCCGCGACTGCAACCGCATCATTGACATGGGGTTCCCGGTCTACTGTGCCGGCATTCGGCCCCTCGATTCGCAGGGACGCGCGCGCGTCATGGCCTACGACGTGCCCATCATGTGCGGCGAAGTGTTGGTGCGGCCCGGTGACCTGGTCTTCGCCGACTTCGACGGCATCGTGGTCGTCCCGAAGGAGGTCGAGGATGAGGTGCTGGCGCGCGCCCGCGAGAAGGCCGGTAAGGAGTCGGCGTCGCGCGCGGAACTCCAGGCGGGCAAGACGCTGCGGGAGGTGTACGACGAGTACGGCGTGCTGTAGCGCTTCTGCGCCACCGCAGGCCGTGGTTTGGGGCATCGGCCAAGGGGCGGGGCGCTATTGCCGGCTGGTCGCTCCGCGCACCTGGGAATGGAGCCGCAAATCGTGCCATGGGGCTTGCCAATCTGCAGGGAAGGGCTATACTGCGTCTTCTCCGGGCGTCTTGGCCCTCTCAACTGAATGGAGACGTCGAACATGAGCATGAAGAAGCTCATTAACGATCCCTTCAATGTTGTTGAAGAGCTTGTGGAAGGCTTTGCTCTGGCGAACGAACGCCTTGTGCACAAACACCCTCGCGTGAACGCCGTCATTCGAAACGACGCGCCCGTGGCCGATAAGGTCGCAGTGGTGATCGGGGGTGGAGCCGGGCATGAACCGCTGTTCCTCGAATACGTGGGACCGGGGATGGCCGACGCCGAGGCCCACGGCCAGATATTCGCCTCCCCCAGCCCTGACGTGATACTGGCGGCCGTCAAGTCCGTGTCCTCCGGCAAGGGAGTCATGTTGCTCTACAACAATTATGAGGGCGACCGACTCAACTTCGACATGGCGCAGGACATGGCGAGGGACGAGGGAATCGAAGTGGTGACTGTTCTCATCAACGATGAGGTCGCATCGGCCCCCCGAGGCCAGGAGGACCAGAGACGAGGCACGACGGCCGATCACGTGGTGATCAAGATTGCGGGCGCGGTGGCAGAGACGAAGGCTCCCTTGGATGAGGTCGTCCGGGTGACCAGAAAGGCCGTTTCCTGGGCCAGGTCCCTTGGCGTGGGCCTCAGCTCGTGCACGTTGCCGGCCACCGGGAAGGAGATCTTCGAAATGGCCGACGACGAAATGGAGATTGGAATGGGCCTTCACGGCGAGCCAGGAGTCGAGCGTATAAAGCTTCTGACGGCGGATGAGACGGTGGAGAGAATGCTGCCACGGATCATCGAAGACCTGCCATACAAAGCTGGTGATGACGTAATCCTCGTAATCAACGGTTACGGCGGGTCGACCCGCATGGAGATGTTCATCGTCAACCGCAAACTGCGCGCAATGCTCTCCGAAGCCGGCATCAAGGTGCACGCCACGGAAGTCGGTGAGTTCTGCACATCCCTGGAGATGAAGGGGATATCGGTGACGCTCGTAAAGGTTGACGACGAGTTGAAGCGGTACTTCGGCATGCCCTGCCTGTCTCCTTTCTATGTCAGGCCCTGACGCACCTGCGAGCAGCTTGATGATGGAAACGCTGGACGTCCGCTACTGGCGACGAGCGCTGCTTGACCTCGCGCAGGCAGTAGAAGAGGAGAAGGAACGCCTGTGCGAGCTGGACGGCGCTATCGGCGACGGGGACCATGGCACCAGCATGGCCAGGGGTTTCAGGCTGGTCGCGGCGAGGCTGGCGTCGGACGACTTCGCCGACGTAGGGGCCCTTTTGCGCACGGCGGGGACCACGTTGATCAGTTCGGTCGGTGGAGTCACAGGGATCGTGTTCGGCACCCTCTTCACGAGTGCGGCGAAGGTGGTGGAGGGTAAGACAGAAACGGGCACTGCGGAACTTGCCGAGATGTTCGCCGCCGGGCTGCAAGCCGTGCAGCTCAGAGGAAAGGCAAAGCCGGGCGACAAGAGCATGGTGGATGCGCTGGCCCCCGCAGCAGAGGCGCTCCGAGAGGCCGACGAAAAGGGCCTGAGCGTGCAAGAAGCACTGGACCTGGCACACAGATCCGCCCGCGAGGGCATGGAGCGAACGCGTGAAATGCAGGCACGAGTGGGGCGGGCGCGATACCAGGGAGAGAAGGCCGTCGGGCACATTGATCCGGGGGCTGCTTCCGTAGCCGTCATCCTGGCAAGTCTGGCGAGAACCGCCGCTGAGCCGCCTTGGGGCTAGCCAGAGGGGCCGAAGCTTTGATCTTCTGTAGTGACGGAGACTGGGCGTTCCAGGAACCATTGGAGAAGGAGCAGGAGGGGACTATGGAGGAGATAACGTTGGAACAAGCGGGCGCTGCCGTAAAGGCGGCTATGCAGAAGTCGGGAGAGCTCGGCGTCACAATGGACATCGCCGTTGTGGACTCCGGCGCGAATCTGAAGGCTTTTGCGCGAATGGACGGGGCCTGGCTGGGCTCAATCGACATCGCGATCAAGAAAGCCAGGACGGCCAGATTCTTCGACATGAATACAGGGGAGATCGGGAATCTGTCACAGCCTGGGGGTCCCCTTTACAACATTGAGCATTCCAATGGAGGATTGATTACGTTCCCCGGAGGCATTCCCATCAAGAACGCGGCGGGCGAAGTTGTCGGTGCCATCGGGGTTTCCGGTAGCACCGTTGAGAACGACCACCTTGTCGCAGAAGCGGGGGCTGCCGCTGTTTAGTCAAGTAAGGGCACGGTCCCGCAGTTGCGGGATGCCCCTACGAAAGCGGATCGGGCCTACCACTATGGCGGCTCGCAGGCTTGGGAGACGTGGGCTACGCTTTGCCGGCGCAGCCGAAAACGTTCATGAGTCGCCTGGCCTCCGTGGCGACAGCCTGGTGCGCGGATAGCAGTAGCTCGGGGTAGTTGAACGACTCGGGGTTCTGCTCGAGCAGGTTCGCGACGCATTCTCCGGCCGCCCTGACCAGGCTGGTGTTGATGTTGACCTTCCTCATGCCCCTTTCGATGGCGTTGCGGAAGTCTTGATCGGACAGGCCGGAGCCCCCGTGAAGCACCAGAGGAATGCTTGTGCGCTCGGCTATCGCTTCTATCCGCTCCAGGTCCAGCTCCGGCTTGCCCTTGTATAATCCGTGCGTGTTGCCGACGGACACGGCCAGGGCATCCACTTCGGTCTCCCGGGCGAACCTCTGGGCCTCCTCGATCTGCGTGAAGTAACGGGGGTCCACCTCCGAGCTGACGAGCGTGGTGCTCCCAATCGCCTCGGAGCCCTTGACAGAACCGATCTCCGATTCGACGCTGACGTTGAGGGGCTTGCAGAGGCGGGCCACTTCTAGTGTCTGCGCCACATTCTCCTCGTAGGGATCGGCCGAACGGTCGAGCATGACGGACGTGCAGCCGGCCTCCACCGCCCTTGCCACCGTCTCCCAACGGGTGGCATGGTCCAGATGCACTGCCACCGGCACGCAGGAACGCTCGGCCAACCGGCACAGCGCAGGGACTAACAGCTCCATGTCGAAGTAGCGGAGGTAGCCTTCCAGCACCATGAGGATCAGCGGCGACTTCTCCTGCTCGGCGGCGCCTGTGATGGCCATGGCATACTCAGCGTTGACGACGTCAAAGGCGCCTACTGCGTAGGCTCCTTCTTGCGCAGCGTCCAGGAGTTCAGTCAGATTCACCAATGCCAATTCCCATTCTCCTTATCCTTGTCGCGGCCATTCTAACACGAGCACGGCGAGAAATCAGCGGAGCCCTTGCCTCTCTAGCACTTCGCAGAATGCGAGGCGGTTGACAGGCGGACCGGTGCGTAGTATGCATATGCACATCATCGAGGGGGGGCAAGAGAGATCCAGAACCTTCGCTTTGCGCTGTTCGGAGCCGGCTTCTGGGCGCGCTTCCAGATGGCCGCTTGGCGGGAACTGGCGGGCGCCGAGTGCGTCGCGCTGTTCAACCGCACACGCGCGAAGGGCGAGGCGTTTGCCCGGGATTTCGGCATTCCGAACGTGTACGACGATCCCGAGGAACTGCTTCAGCGCGAGCAGGTGGACTTCGTAGACCTCTGCATCAATCCCTTCACGTTGCCCGATTTCGTCAAGCTGATGGCCCATCACAAGGTGCCCGTCATCAGCCAGAAGCCGATGGCTCCCTCGGTGGCCATCGGGGAGGAGCTTGTCAGGGCGTGCGCGGAGGCGGGCGTCCCTTACTACGTTCACGAGAACTGGCGCTGGCAGCCCCAGCTCCGGCAACTGAAGTCCGTCCTCGATTCGGGCGACATCGGCACGCCGTTCCGCGCCCGCATCACGATGGTCTCGGGTTTCCCCGTCTTCATCAACGAACCCACGTTGAACGACCTGGAGGACTTCATACTTACCGACATGGGGACCCACATCCTGGACATCGCGCGCTTCTACTTCGGAGAGCCGGACCGCGTCTACTGCCAGACCGAGCAGGTCCACCCGAACATCAAGGGCGAGGACGTGGCCAGCGTGATGCTGCTGGCCAACGGTGGGAGGACGACCGTCACGTGCGAAATGGGTTACGCCGAGAACTATTACGAGCAAGACGTCTTCCCACAGACACTCGTGTTCGTCGAGGGCGACAAGGGCACGGCCGAGGTCGGCGGTGACTATTGGGTGAAGGTCACGACGAGCGGCGGCACCCACTCCAAGCGATACCCGCCGATCAGTTACGACTGGGCTGACCCGGACTACCTCGTCGTGCACGCAAGCATCGTGCCCTGCCATGAGAGCTTCATGCGGGCGTTCAGGGGCGAAGGCGAAGCCGAGACAACGGGCGAGGACAACCTGAAGACGCTGAAGCTTGTCTACGCGTGCTACGACTCGGCCCGCTCGGGGCAGGTGATTCACCTGCCCTCGGCCGGGAAGGAGGAAACGTGAGCGGCGAGGAGTGCCTTATCGGTATCGACGCGGGCACCTCGGTCGTCAAGGCCGTGGCATTTGACCACGCGGGCAACGAAGTCTGCAGCGAGGAGACGCCGTTCGAGCCGCACCGCCCGCATGCGCTGTGGGTCGAGCAGAACATGGACGATCTCTGGGCGACCGTAAGGGAGTGCACTGTATCGCTCGCGGCCAGGCTTACCGACGAGGGACGAAGGATCAGCGGCATCGGTATTACTTCGACGGGCGACGGCACCTTTCTCATCGATGCACAGGGCGAGCCCGTGCGCAACGGCATCCTCTGGTGTGACGGTCGTTCCGGCGAGATCGTCGAGAAGTGGCACGCGGAGGGGGTCGCCAGGGAGGCCTTTGGCATATGTGGCACCGCGGTTTTCACCGGGTCGCAGGCAGCCCAACTTGCCTGGCTGCGGGAGCACGAGCCCGAAGCGCTGGAGAGCGCCGCGACCATCTGCCACGCCAAGGACTGGCTCTTCTTCAAGCTGACCGGCAAGAGGACGACCGACGAGACCGATGAATCGCTGACCATGCTGAGCATGGCGACGCGGCAATACGACGAGGAACTCTTCCGGATATTCGGAATCGAGGACTTGTTCACCAAGTTCCCGCCCGTTCTCCCCAGCGAGGAGAACAGCGCCAGCATCCGGCCGGACATCGCGGAGGCCCTGGGCCTGCCAGCCGATCTCGCGGTTGTCTCCGGGCCGATGGATGTGGCCGCCTGCGCGTTGGGCACGGGCGCCATTGATCACGGCCAGGCATCCACCATATTGGGCACGGCGGGCATTCACCAGGTCATCATGGACAGGCCGATTCTGGAGCCGGTGATGGTCGGCATGACGCTCTGCCACGGCGTCAAGGGACGCTGGATGCGCATGTTGGCGGCGATGACGGCGACGCCCAACCTGGACTGGTTCCTGGAGCAGATGGGCGCGCCCCTGGTGGCCGAGGCAAAGGGCGCGAACATCTACGTCCATCTGGAAGAATTGATCGGCCAGGTGCCCGTCGGCTGCGAGGGCGTGATGTATCACCCCTACCTCTTCCCCGGCGGGGAACGCGGCCCCTTCGTCAAGCCGAGCGCACGCGCCAGCTTTACGGGGCTGAACCTGAACCATTCGCTCAAGCACATGCTGCGCGCGGTCTACGAGGGCGTCGCCCTGGCGACGCTGGATTGCTATCGGCACATGCCCGTCGAACCGGACTCCGTGCTGCTGTCCGGCGGCGGGGCCAAGAGCGACGCGTGGTGCCAGATTGTGTCCGACTGCCTGGGGAAGCCGGTCAGTGTCCCGGAGGGCTCCCAGTTCGGCGCCAAAGGCGCGATGATCAACGCCGGCGTTGCCATCGGGCTGTACGACGACGCCCATGACGCCGTGAAACAGACCGTGCGGATGGCCCGTTTCTTCGAGCCGAATGCGGAGAACACCGCAGTGTATCAGGAGCTTTACGAAGTCTACCGCCTGTTGGCCCAGCGGCAGATGGACCTGTGGGACATGCGCGCTCGCATCCTGAAGGAGAAGCCCTAGCTCATGGGAACCAGTCACGAGGCGCTCAAGGGCAGCATCATCGAGACGTGCCATCGGCTCGAAGCAGCCGGCTACTTCGTCAGCACCTGGGGCAACGTCAGTGCCCGCGTGCCGGAAGGCTTCATCATCACGCCGAGCAGGATTCAGTACGATACGATGACGCCCGACGACCTGGTCACGGTGTCGCCCGAAGGCGCCGTGCTCGACGGTCGGCGCCTGCCTTCCTCCGAGGTCGACGTCCACCGGCTTGTGCTGAACGCGCGGGACGATGTCGGCGCCGTGATCCACAGCCATTCCTCCTGTGCCACGGCCGTCGCATGCCTTCAGAGGCCCATTCCTCCCTTCGTCGAGGACCTGGCGCAGATAGTCGGGGGCGCCATCAACTGCACCTGCTACGTGCCCGGCAGCCATCACAGACAACTGGCGGAGGAAGTCGTGGCGCGGCTGGGCGAGGTCAACGCCGTCCTCCTTGCCAATCATGGCGTGCTGTGCTGCGGCCGTGACCTGGCGGAGGCGTTCGTTACGTGCCAGATCGTGGAGAGGGCCGCGTTCATGATGCTCAGCGCGGCCAGCATTGGCCCCGTGACCGTCATCCCCCAGCAGGAGGTGGATGCGGAGCGGCACCGGTTCCTATACAAGTACGGCACGAAGGACGACTTCGATGAAGCCGAGTGACCGCAAGGAAAGGAGCATCGGATGGACGCTCATCTCGGAATGAACATGATCTACGCCACAAAGCGTTGGCCCGAACCCGACGTGTGGGGCCAGCAGATAGGCGAGCGATGGGGCCTGAAGTACGTGCAGTTCGTCTTCGACCTTCTGGACCCGCGCACCGTTCCGGACGCGCGGACGAAGTACTGCGAAGAAGTAAGAAAGGCCGCCGCCAGGTACCGCTTCCAGGTGCACAACTGCTTCATCGGTGTTGCCGCCTACACCTACAACTACCTTCTCCATCCCTTCGCCGAGATGCGCCGCGACGCACTGGACTGGTGCGAGAAGGCGTCCCTCTGCTCTCAAGAGATGGGATCAAGGGGCGTCGGCGGGCCGATAGCAGCGGCCAGCATGCGCGACTACACCGATCCTGCGAAGCGCGATTGGCTTCTGGACACGCTCGTTGAGGGCATCCGGGAGTTCGCGCGCATTGCGGCCGCACACGGTCAGGACTTCGTGCTGTGGGAGCCGTCGCCGGTGGGCAGGGAGATGGGGACCAGCATTGACACGGTGAAGGAC
>SDBU01009027.1_pt1 | contig 11246 bp, 8 predicted proteins | sample 2277071 | NCBI WGS metagenome assembly SDBU01 (sample SAMN10397929, study PRJNA504765) | marine sediment metagenome | isolation source: marine sediment core GS08_GC12, 126 cmbsf | place: Arctic Ocean: Gakkel Ridge, Loki's castle | collected 2008 | reverse complement strand
ATCTTGTACTGTAGCCCCACCGGATAGGGCAAATTCCAATCTAAAATATCTATTATCCGCAGCAGTTACATTCACAGGGGACGCAGTGTAATACCCCGTTGAGGGAACCCATGATGCTGCTCCTAAGGTGGCTATAGCTGTCGCAGATTTACACCTTGTTTGGACACTTCCCCCTGTTTTATTCCAACTAAGATTTTCCCAACTTGAAGATGCGGAAGCATCCTGATCTACTGTCCATGTACCCGAAGTTGCTACCGACTGTGTATATTCCTCTGTGACTGTACCAGCAGCCGTAGGTAAACCACCAAAAGCTAAACCTGATACCTGGGTACCTGCTGCTGCCAAGGCATACTTTGCCGTTGATAGGTTACCACCTGAAGCCCAAGTTGAACCATTGAATTCCTCAGTGGTGTTTAGGGCCGTTCCTGTGAATCCCCCAATTGCCAATGCCGACGCTTGTAATCCAGCACCACCCAGGTATCTTCTACCGACACTCATATTGGTATCGGTTGACCAGTTGGTACCACTATATTTTTCAACTACTGTTCCTGCTGCCGTTGGCAATCCACCAAATGATATACCTGCTGCTTGTGTACCTGCACCAGCTAGGGCATATCTAGGTGTAATAAGATTTCCCCCTGTACTCCATACAGAGGCCGCATACTCCTCAGTCTTACTCGTTTTGGCACCATTTCTATATCCACCGAATGCCAATCCTGCCGCTTGAGTTCCCGAACCTCCCAAATATTGTCTGGCAAGGGACATGCTTCCTCCGACACTCCATGTAGTTCCATCATATTCTTCTGTTACTGTCCCTGCTGCTGTTGGTAGACCCCCGAATGCCAATCCTGCTCCTTGAGTACCACAACCTGCTAATCCATATCTGGCAGTTCCAAGATTACCTACACCCGCAACACCCCATGTGGTACCATTGTATTCCTCGGTTTCACTGGTAACTGCACCTGTATATCCTCCAAAGGATAGTCCTGCTCCTTGGGTACCACAACCTGCTAGATATCGTCTACCAGAACTTAATGCTCCACCAGCCGCCCAAGAACCTGTTGCATTTAATAGAGATAATTCATCACCATCACTAGATAGATTGGATAAAGTTCCTAGATCAAAATCTGCTTTTGAAGTCCAGGTTTTACTCTGAGTATCAACTGCGGTACTCGTGCTCTCAATGGTAATCTGTGTTCCCTTTAATGAAACGGAAGCATGAGCGGTACTTCCAATCTGAATATTTGTAGTAAAAACAGCAGTAATCGCAATAGAAAATGCACTAGATTTATCCCCATGTGATACTGACTTTAGGTAATATCTATACCCTGTTGTATTATTAAGATTACTAAACAGATCGACAAAATGTGGTCTAGGCGAGTGAGGAACCTGTCCTACGTAATCACTATCACTTGGGGTGGTAGTATCCGATCGCCTAAAAACCCTGTAGTAATCTATATCCTTTTGTACGGGTGCCGACCAATATATAGTATTACCAAATATAGTTGTAATTGCCGATAAAGACATTATATATTATCCTTAGGATGGTGAATCAGGATTACCTATTGTTGTAACTGTAAATTCCACGGACATTATTTCTGATCTCATTTCCCAAAATATTATACTATTTGATGGTTGAACCTCAAACACATAGGTTTCTCCAGTAACAGGTGAGGGAAAACCTGTAATGAATTCTTGTATATCCTCTCCATTGTATGTTCCCTTGTCTGTCATTTGGGGAATCCACAATGTACCTATTCCGAGAAGAATATCACCTGGAAAATGTGAACCTATAGTAGTTAATTTTATAAAACTTCCCTCGGCTCCATCTGGTACAACCCATTGAAACTTCCAATTTTGCCATATACCAAGTGGATTACCACTTGCCTCATTATTGTAGATTTCTGCTACCTGTGGTTTCCCCATGAGGGCACCATCAGGCCCACCAAGATTACCTTCCTTACCATCGCCGTTGACTGCTCGTACCCAATAATAATACTGTTGATTATATGAAAAATTTGTATCTTTAAATGGAAAAAATAAACTTCCGGCAAATTTATTTGTAGTTTCATATACTATATTTGTATCATCTTCGGGAGCATCTTGTGTAAGTGTTCTATATACCTTCCATTTCGATATGTTATCTTCACCAAAAAGGGGGTAAGTATGAGTCCAGGAAACTTCTATATGTCCTAATAATAATCGAGGAATAGCTGACACCACTGGTGCGTTTAGGGTGTCTCCGTCACCACCGCTAGTATCTGCCCCAGCAAGTGAACTATACCTACCTTTACCATAAGTTCTAACTTTGGCGTATAATGATTTGGCATCCCATCCAGGATCGTACAAGCCTGAAAGTAACGGGGCCAAATAAACTGCGAACGGGAGTGGGCCTTGACCAACAAGATTTGATATCCTGGGTACTTTAAAAGAAAATCCATCACCATCCTGCCATGTATCATCGTCTCCTCCAGCTAAGGCCGGAGTTGTAATTTTTAGAGGAACGTCTTTATTCCACGCACTGCCACCCATTGTTGCAGAGGAGCTATCCGTTGTATTTGTTATTATTGCATTCTGGGTGTTGAGATTCATATCACTCCAGAAGGGTAAATCGATATAGTTCGTTAAAGATAGATCGGTTAAAACTGCCGTAGCTGTTAATACGGTGTTACTGTCCCCCCCATCATGTATGCCTGTGACAGTAGACACTCCTGTTTCCATTAAAGGAGTAAATCCTTTTTCCCTAGAAGCAAAAAATTGAAAACCCTCTAGTAAGGGATATTGAATTATATCAATAGAGTCACAGGTAATAATAAAAACACCAGGGAGAATTTTCAAGACAGCTACGTTTGTTGGTACAGGCATGGGGGGATGACTGGCAAACTTATCCTGGGTATTTACCCCCTCCAAAGATGAAACTCTATCGTTGGTATTACCCATCTCTTTATATACATCATCCATTCCTGCATCAACAACGGCATCCAGTGATCCAATTTTAGAATACACATCTTCCATTGTTCTTGTGACAATTTCCTGATCGTACTGTGGTGGCATCTTTTCAGGTGGAGTTGGCATATCTTTTCTTTCCTATTGCATAGTTTCCGTATCTGCTTCTGTATGTATTTTAATTAACATCTCTGTTATTTTGTGTCTATTGGTTCCAATTAATTTTATACCCATATGTGATCCAAATGTACCTTGTGGTGTTTTATCTACAAATGATTTAACAGCAGTTGATGCAAATGTTATAGTTCCCATGTCATTAAGTGTTGCTTGATTTGCATATCCCGCTACGGTTACATTGGCATTAGTTGATGTCAATTTAGCTCCAGCAAGGTAAAATGCTTTTAAATGTTTTTCAAATTGAAGTCCAGGGAATGTGAAGTCCTTGGTTCTGAGAACCGTAGTGATAGCAGTACCATTGTCAGTTGTCCCATTAAACATCTCAAATATCGTACCATCACTTCTCCCATAATAAAGATTATCCGTATCATCCCTACCATCCCATAGAGAGAGAGACATAACATCAAAAGCATTTCCAGTCAATTCTGAGAATGTTCTATCTACCAAATTGCACACTACTCCCTTTTTATTACTGGAATCATAAAATAGGTAATAGTATATTCCTATCACCACACCAACGGCATTGGAAAGTTGTTTTTCTGTATAGGTTTCAAAAAGAGGATTTATTGGTAAAAAGAATTTCTCATCAACTTGGGAAATATTACCCATCATAAGACCAGCACGAGATAACCAGATTAATCCATAATCAGATACAGCGATACTTCTTTTGGCAACACATCCTCTATGACTCCGAAATACAGGGGTATTGAGAGCTTGGGTTGTAGTCCATAAACTATCAGATGTCCAAACAGCTATGTGTCCGTAGTATTCAGCAATACCAGTAATGCCACTACCTTTGGTTTCAGGGATATCAATACAACTAAAATCACTAACCCTGAAAGCAATGAATGCCTCACTCTTATAAAGTCTGTAGGGTATCTTATTTTGAAATCTATCCTCCACATTTCCATAGTACATATTATTTCCGATACGTTTCATTACCTTGGCTTTGGGTGGCCCATATGCATCGTCTGGTAATATTAATCCCAGGTTTCTCTCAGGGACATTATCGTAAAATGTTGTTTTATTGGGTAACATATCCCCCACATGTAACCACTCAGTAGAAATTCCTCCAATCCGATAAATTCTCTTATTTTTAATTCTCTTCAACTCATTGGTATTGGGTACATAAATATTGGTTAAGACAGCATCTTTTTTATCAACTCTAATTGGTAGTGATGGTTCCGAGGAGTTAGATAAATAACCCTCGTCATCCTCTAATACTACTTTATAATAATACTTCCCTGTTAATGCACCCTCTTTTATCATGATAAGATTGTCTACACAGATTGTAGCATTACCAGCAACGGAGGATACTTCTATGGTATGACCAGCGATATTTGCCATACTTGGTGAACCGGCCTCATTATTTCTTACTAGGATCATATCACTTCGACTCCACTCAAATGTAGCTGAAGGCCAACCACCCCTATCTTTTCCGAGAAATTTTATGGTGTCTGTAATAAAATCTTTTACCTCACTAGCATTCTGAGGATTATTTCTTCCTGCAAATGTAGCTAAGTCACCTCTTTTGACATCATCTATGTCAGCATTTTTTAAGGCTTTCCAAAATGATCCCGTCTCCTTATCTTTTAATTCTTGATCACGAAGTTTACCAGCTATTTGCATACCAGGAATAGTATACTCCCAATAATTTCCCCTGTCGGGTGCATCTTCTACACCAGTATTGGCATGAAATTTAATTACAACATCTTTTATGGTTTTAGCATCTGGTGAAGCCATCCATATTAAAAATTTATCATTTGGGCCAGCAGGTATACTAGTTAGTTGGAAGAATCCCCATTTCCCATTTTCAGGATCAAATTCCCAAGCACCAAAAGGTAGGAAGGTAAGAATTTTAAAATTTAATAAGTCATGTGGAGGAGACTTTAGCATTATTCCAAATTTCTTACTTCCATATGATGTTAGAGTTAATCCTGCTAACCCAATGGAGGAATGCTCATAATCAGGATATCTGATATGTCCCATTCCATAGGTCTGGTAATTTAATTCGCTAAAAATCCAGGCTCCAACGTCAAGAGCTAATTCTACTAACCAACCGAAATCTTTTAGTTTAGGAACTATAAATTCTGAAATAGCATCAAGAATCATCAATTCTACTGGTTCAAAAATATTCACAGGCATCATTGCCTCTGGTCGTTCTATACGTATATCATCTATATAATATGATGTAACATCAGTTACGTCATCAAGAAATGGCCCGAAAATAGAAATTTTATCTATAGCTGTAAAATCTGGTCGGGTTGTTACGGCTGCCGACCATGCTCTTGCCGATATCAAATCGTCACCCGATTCGGTATTCCATTGAACCTGGGACTCTGTACCTCCCCCTGCTAAATTTTCCAATATTCCGAATTGAACCGTTCTATAAAATCCAGTGACAGTATCCTCAAAGCGTATTCTGGGGCTGGCCAAGTCTGACCACTGAAAACCTGGAAGTAAGCCAAACCCTTTCCATGCACAATTAAGTTTTAAAACATCGGAGGTAGTTGCTGTTGTACCATCTGGAAATGTAGCAAAATCTTTAGCCGGAGAGAAATTAATGGTAGCTGTAGCGGTTCCTGCGGCATTCGCCTTTGCACTAACTACAACACACCACACCCCCTCTCTAGCCAACTGAGAATTGAAATCACAAGGTGTACTTCCCTGTATTTTCTCCCAACCTGAAGCTGATCCAGACTCCTGCCGTTCACAAGAAGAAATTTGGATTTTATATGGTGCTCCTTTTGGTGGAGTTCTTAATAATCTTACATTGTCAATAGCAATTTTTGCTGGATTATTGGCTGTTGCATTACTGTTTGCTTTCAGGGTAAATGCTATTTTTTTGATGTTATCCCAATTAGGGGCACCTGTTGTATTTGTTATTTCAAACCATGATTTTCGCAATCTAACTCGGAACATCTGATTGTCATGAAAGTTCATAGCCCACTCAGCCATTGTGGTGGTTTGATGATAATGATAACTATCCCAAGTAGTACCATCCTCATTTGTTAAATCGGATGTTACTGTTATAGGAATACTAAAGAAATTGTTTGTAAATTCACCCGAAGAAATATAGAATACTATCTCTGAAATAGCACGTTTGTTAAATCTGAATAATTCAAATGCAATAAAATCTGAATCGTCAGAGTTTGTTCCATCTTCAAAGGTTGAGCAATCAATGATGTCATCAGAATTAAAATTAAGGGTTGAAGTTTGCCCGTCGGTTTCCTGGGAAAACATGAGACTTGCCTTCCCCTGTAATCTATGTAGGGGACTTCTATCTATCTCAGAATCTCCAGCCCCTCCTCCTACGTTAAGTGTCCATCCAGCCGTTTCCTCAGCCCTATCAATTACTCTAATAGCATTTGGATCAGGTAAACCCGCCTTATAAATATAATCTGCATCTGTATCACCCGCACTCCTCCGAGGTCTTAACTGTAATACATTATTTTCATAATTACTATAATATACTTTATCGTTTAAACGTTCAAATGTACCAATAGCACTACCACCATCAATGAGAATAATGGCATCTGTATTAGCATCGAGCATTTCTTTTTTCCACCACGTACCATCAGCAGTTTTGATAAATCTAATTATGGTCTGACTTGTAGTAGTAGTATGAAAAGTTACTGCAAAAAGTTCATCTGCATAATCTACTGAAGCTGTTGCTGAATAGAACTTACTATCATCTGTATGGTAGTATTTATGTAGTGCCATTACAGGACTACTAGTTGCATTAATTGCGGTCATTTAAGTATCCTTTAGTTATATTCTTCTGTTGTTACTGCCTCTCCCCCACTACTAAATCCACCAAAACTTAATCCAGCAGCTTGGGTACCAGCACCACCCAAATATCCTCTTCCAACATTTAGATCATTACTAACTGACCATGTAGAGCCATCATATTCCTCAGTTATCACAGAAAGACCTGCACCACCAAAAGACAATCCTGCTCCTTGAGTACCAGCAGCATCATTGTCACTTACTGCTGTTCCTAGATTTCCACCAGCAGACCAGGCGGTTCCGTTGTATTCTTCGGTTGAACTAGTAACAACCCCTGTATTACCACCAATACATAATCCTGCTACTTGAGTTCCTGCTCCTGCCATACCCCTTCTAACTCCTGATAATATACCACCAGCAGACCAGGCGGTTCCGTTGTATTCTTCGGTTGAGGACATTGATGCGGTACCATCATATCCACCAAAACTTAATCCTGCTCCTTGAGTACCAGCAGCAGCAACATCTCTTTTCACTGCTGATAAATCTCCACCAGCAGACCAGGAGGTTCCGTTATATTCTTCGGTATCGTCATGAACTATTCCCCCAAGTCCATATCCACCCATACATAATCCTGCATTCTGAGTACCGCAACCCCCCATATCATTTTTCACTATACTTAAATCTCCACCAGCAGACCAGGAGGTTCCGTTATATTCTTCGGTATCGTCATAAAAACCTGCTCCAAGTCCACCAAATGATAATCCTGCCGCTTGAGTACCACATCCAGCTAAAACCCATCTAGCTTGATTTAAATTACCAGAAATCGTCCAAACACGAACTATGATTTCTTCCCAAAATTCAGTTATTCCCTTCCTCGTTTTTAAAACCTTATTGGATGGAATGTAATTTTCCAACTGGATACATTCCCCGTCAGGTTTATCTGACGTTTTACTGACGTTTTTATTTAACGTAAGTGGTGACTGAATAGGTATATATTCCATAGTTTACCTTATACGAATGTAAATTCAGTAATTCCTTCTCGTACTTCTAAAAAATCCTCTCTCGGAATGTAATTCTCCAATTGCTGAAGTAATCCTGTTGGTGCCTGCGGTTCAGATGCATCCCACCATTTGTCTAGAGTAAGGGGATATTGAATTTTGATATATTGTACAATCTCTTGAGGCATTTTATTTCCTTTTGGTAGCAGGAGTGGGAGTCGAACCCACGATTTCCAGCTTATGAGACTGGCGACTTAGGCCACTTGTCTACCCCGCAATATTTAATCCGCTGATGATTGGTCTTTAATATTTTGTTTTATACCAGTAACTTCATAAACTCCAAACTTACGGGTTATAGTGCTTATGATACGATCTACCTCCGAATTATACTGTTGGAGTAAAGTAGCGCCAGCAACATAATCTCGTCTTTTCATAAATCCTCTATATGCTCCATAAAGAATAAGAAGATGGTGATATGGGGATGGTAGGTTAAGTACATCCGATGATTCCCCTATTGTATACCAGATTAAAACCTCCATTGTATATACTGCTGTAGGAGTTGGTGTAATATATAATCTTCGTGCCCAATCTGACCATTTCTGTTCTACGTTTGTTCCTGCACCTACCCTTCCCAATAAATCAAGAGAAACATATTGTAAGGACAAATCATTACTATTAATGAGTGTCTTAACCCCTATTGTATCAACGGCAGTTGTACCTATGGTAGTAGGATATACGTAATTTGATGTGCCGTTTATTGTAACAAAAGATGTTACGGCTTGTAAACAAAAAGTTTTAAGGGATATATCTCGTGATCCCTCACTAATCCATTCATTTATATTGGCGTCGGTAAAAAAAATTGCTGTCGGCTCGTTCAGGATTGTTCTCACGGCCGTTCTAACTTGAGACCTAGATAATGACATTATTTTCTCCTAAAAAATGAAAAGCCCTAAAAAGGGCTACCGAGAATATCGTAAAATCCATTGTAGATATTTTCCCCTTATCCCCTCAAAAGAAGAAGAAGGATTTTTTATCCGTACCACATCTTTGAGTTTCCATTTCCCTATATGTGGATCAAATTTATGTTTTTTATCATTTGGCATTAGATATCTCCTGAGGAATTATCTCCAACTATCTATAACTGTCTGCGGGATCATGAGAAACGTTCCAGCGTTGTCCTCTGCTGTAACCCCCGAAAAAATTATCCTGTACATAGTTGGAGATAGTCCGTCTCCTGGTATCATGTTGGATGGCTACAGCCAATAAATCCCCTGCACTTGCCAGGGCTGCTGTTACCATTTCGTCGGAAATAGTATTAGGTGATAGTATACGTTTTCTTCTTAAAAGTTCTACTTGGGCGAAAGCCATAATAAGAACCGAATCAATGAGGGGGGTTGTACTGGATGTCAGAACTTCGGTTTTCATGATTCCCCTACCCCTGATTTCATACACATCATCGATTCTAGCAGGGTAAAGCTGTATTACACAGGTATTAGCTGAATCGGTACCCACCTGCCTCCACCTATAGGGTTGTCCCTCAGAATCCAGATCAGGGTCTCTCTTTTCGAATTCCAAAGTATCCATCTCCTCTAAATATGAAGTATGCATTAATCTATTAACTGTCATAATAGAGGTATGCATAGTATATATGTGTTTGAATATTGCATAACCATCTCCAGCAGAAGCTACTGCCGTAGTAGATTTACCTATAAAGTTTTCAGTAGTAGTTATTAAAACCGATGAAGATGAAGTAATAATATAATATCCTGCTGTTTCATCCCTTTTGATGAATCTACTTGCAAAGCCGTTTGATTCACCTGTACTCCATGCAGCACTTACTGAGGTGGCTGCTGTAATAGTAGCTGCCCCACTATTAAAATCTGCTCCACCTGTAGTTATGGTTTTGATAGTAGCAAATTTGAATTCCTTTTCAAGATTAACCCAAGGATGTCCTCGTCCTATCATATCGTAAGATCGGTTAATAGCTGCATCATAAGCGGCTGGATTAAAACCTGGCAACCACTCTATTAAATCATTCCTCATTTGCTCTAGGGTTAAAAACATTTCTGTTCCTTAGTTCAGTTTTATTTTGTACTTAGCAGAATTAAAAAGTTGTTCTACTTTCACTTTATCACCAACAGGTACATCCAACTTAGATAGGACACAATTAGTAAATCGCTCCACAACTTTACTCCATTCCCTAGCTGTAACTTCCCCATCTTCTTTAGCATCTGTGTAATCCTTAAATCCCTGAATCATACAAGGTGCTATCTTTAATGCTAATCTGAAATATGTTAAATATTGAAACATACTATTCCTCCTTTAGTTCTGGTTTATAATTAGAATCATTTAATGATTTCTCTTGCTCTCTCTCCTTAGTAACTCGTTCCATTGTAGAATAAAGACCAACCATATTCCCTGCTTCGGCTGATCCAACATTAGCCTTAGTATCTATTACAGCTTGTAGTTGATTTTTAAATCTATGTCGATAACTAACCCACTGATGTTCTTCGTAGGTATCAATAGAGTATTTCATTTGAGGTTTCAGAAGTTCCATAATCTCATGCCAATTTAAAACCTCCCTAATTCTATCCTTAGCCGTTTTAGTCATTTGGAGAAGTGTCCAATTAGTTCGCTCTATATCTATTTTTTTTATTTCAACTTCAGCGTCCATTAATTTATCCTGGTATGACTCCTTGCTTCGCGATTTCTGATCTTGTAAGGCACTAATTTCAGCCTCAAGTATTTTTATCTTTTGTATAGTTTTTCTATACTCATAAGAAAGTGATACAAGTTCACCGAAATGAACATTCTGCTCACGAATTGATTGCCAATACTTTGCATCGGGTGTAGGATGTTTTACATCATTAAGAACAGATACCTCCATCTCTACCCTAGAACGAAATACCTGACTTACTGCAAAGGTATGATTAAGTTCTTCTTTAATTTCGACAAGACCATCAAAATCTTCGGTAGATAAAAGTTTATTTTGACGGATAATATCTAAAGATTGCTCAGCATACTTTTCCATAGTATTCCTCTAAATAATGTTATTCTTTCCAAATTTCCAAAGTACCACCAGCACAATCTGTTGGGCCACTATTTGTATGAATAAAGAGATTACTTATCACAATAGGTTCTGTAATTACAGACATAACGTTAATGGTTCCAACTGCTGTTGCTTCTGTAGTTCGCTTAATTAGAATATTACTTATCGTAGTTGTAACTCCCCCATTTGTCAACACAAGTGTAGCACCGGAAGTCACAAGGTCTCGCCATATTATACTACTGATTTTGATTGATTCATTTTTGGTAATCCAGGCTGATCCACCACGTGCTTTTGTGATTATTGGATTCCCACTTAATACTTCCATAGCCATTTTATAATTCCTCCTA
>SDBU01009026.1_pt1 | contig 11247 bp, 9 predicted proteins | sample 2277071 | NCBI WGS metagenome assembly SDBU01 (sample SAMN10397929, study PRJNA504765) | marine sediment metagenome | isolation source: marine sediment core GS08_GC12, 126 cmbsf | place: Arctic Ocean: Gakkel Ridge, Loki's castle | collected 2008 | reverse complement strand
TTTCCAAGATCGACAAGGGTGAATCTTGAATCACTCTGCTGTACTATGCCAGTAACCAGATCTCCTACCCTGTCTTTAAACTCATCATACATTATCTCCCTCTCAGCTTCTTTCATCCTTTGCCTTATGACCTGCTTGGCTGTTTGAGCAGCTATCCTGCCAAAATTATCAGGAGTGACATCGATTTCTTTCCCCTCTGTTTCTTTAACATCCGTATCATCATCCCCGTTTTCGGGGTCTTCGATTATCTTATATACCTTTATTTCACCAGTTTTAGTATCAATTTCGATCCTGCATTCATACTCAACATGGTAATTTTTTTTATAGGCTGAAGCGAGGGCAATCTCAAGAGCTTCTATTATGGTATCCATCTTTATGCCCTTTTCTCTTTCCAGCTCGACAAGCGCTGCGATTAATTGTTTATTCACCCAAATCACCTACATTTTATTAAATAGTTTTTAATCAAAAAAATAGTGGGAGATTACCCACTATTTTTAGTCATCTCATCTTAAAATTTCGTAAAGAGTATAGCATAAATCAAAAAAAAGTTACATAATTTTACAGCTGCCAGGAGCCTGTCCTAGAATTGGATCTGAACTTGATTCTCGGACAGACTCCTATACCTGTATCAATTCCTTAAGGCTTGTATACCTCTTTTCTACAATGTTTTTATTGACAGCCATGCCTATTGCTTTCTTGCTTCCGACAAGTATTGCCAGTTCCCTGGCCCTTGTCAGGGCTGTGTAAAGGAGGTTCCTCTGAAGTAACATATAGTGAGAAGTAAGAAGCGGTATAATAACACATTTAAACTCAGATCCCTGGGATTTATGGATCGAAATAGCATAAGAATGATTTATTTCATCCATTTCATAAAAACTATAGTCGACCTTCCTCCCATCATAGTCTATGCTTGCTTCCTTAAGCTCCATATCGATACTGGTTATAATACCGATATCTCCATTATAGATATCCTTATTATAATTATTCTTGAGTTGTATCACCTTGTCCCCAACCCTGAACCACCTGTTTCCATGAAGCAGTCCCGTACTTCCCGGGTTCAACATTTCTTGTATCCTGCTATTAAGATTAATAACACCGCATACTCCCTTATTCGTAGGGACAAGAACCTGTACATCTTTTAGGGGATCCATTCCAAAACTTGAAGGTATTTTATTACTAAGAAGATGCAGGATCAGATTGACAGCTTCTTCGGGATCATTTTTTTCTAAAAAGAAAAAATCTTCTGAATCTTTATTCTTTATATAGGGGAACTGCCCATCCCTGACCTTGTGAGCATTCCTTATTATCTGACTCTGGCCTTCCTGTCTGTATATTTTTTTCAACTCGCAAACCGGTACAGTTCCGGACCTGATAAGATCTCCAAGAACATAGCCTGGTCCAACGGATGGAAGCTGGTCTATATCCCCCACAAAGATCAAGCTGCTGTCAATTTTTATTGCTGAAAGCAGGTTTCTCATGAGCCTGATATCGAGCATTGATGCCTCATCGATGATAATTATATCCGCATCAATCGGGTTATCCTCATTTTTTAGGAATTTATTTAGTTTCGGGTTAAAATTTAGAAGTCTATGTATCGTCTTCGACTCCCTTCCGGTAGTCTCTGTCATTCTCTTGGAAGCTCTCCCGGTGGGGGCAGCCATCATGAATTTCTTTTTTTCTCTTTCAAGGATTTTTATTATGAAATTTAGTATTGTACTTTTTCCTGTACCGGGACTTCCCGTTATTATCATTATTCTTTCAGTGAGGGCCATGATTATTGCATTTACCTGTATTTCATCCAGCAATATACCATCTGCATCCGCCATCTCATTTATTAATCTTCTATATAAAGACTCCCTGCCGGTCTGGTTATCTTTATTATCATCAATATCACTTAGTTCAAGTATCTTTTTACTTACAAAAACTTCACTGTGGTAAAGGCTGCTAAGATATATCTTATTTCCCTCTCCATCTTTTACAATAATTATTTTTTCTTCTTCCTGAAGTTCACCGATAGCATTATTAATTATTGATAGATCAGCCCCTAGAAAATCTGAAGATACTGTAAGGATCTCTTCAGCCGGGAGAAAGCAGTGCCCATTATCCTCGGCCCTGTGGAGCAGGTATATGATACCTGCCTTGATCCTGAATATTGAGTCCTTTGGAATGCCGACTTTAAGTGCTATATCATCAGCTATCTTAAAACCAATACCAAAAATATCTTCTGCAAGTCTATATGGATTTATTTTTATTACGCTTACAGTATTTTCTCCATATGTATTATATATTTTGGCTGAATAATTACTCGATATTCCATAAGACTGTAAGAATATCATTACTTCCCTGATATTTTTGTGCTTCTGCCATGACTTTATTATCTGTTTTATTCTTTTTTGGCCGATCCCCTCAATGCCGGATAGTTTTTCAGGATCATCATCTAGTACATCAAGAGTTTTTTTACCGAATTTTTCTACTATCTTCTTTGCCATTACAGGACCTACTCCCTTTATAAGTCCCGAACCGAGGTAATTTTCTATTCCGACAGTAGTGGATGGGGTATGGGCCTTTACTTTCGTGATCTCAAATTGTTTTCCATATTTCTTATTGACTATCCAGCTGCCCTGGATCTCGAGCTCTTCACCGCATTGAAGTTCAAATACTTTCCCGACAACTGTGACCAGCTCATCATCACCGGTCCGTATCCTGCCGACCATATAACCGCTGTCCGGATTCTTGAATACTATCTTCTCAAGTACCCCGCGGATATTTTTTTCATCTTTTTCCATATAGGGATTTACTTTTTTATATTTTTGGTTTTAAAATCTTCAATAAAGGGAACTATACCGCCAAATGTCATCTCGGTCTTTTTACCATCTTTTCGGAATTGCACCTCTATCATCCCGGTATCAAGATATTTTTTTCCTATTATAAGTCTTAAAGGTATTCCAATAAGGTCTGAATCTTTAAACTTTATGCCGGCACTGATATTGCGGTCATCATATAGCACTTCGACCTCTGCCTTATTAAGCTCATCATATAATTTGTCCGCAGCATCCTTCATGGCGCTGTCTTTGGAGGTAGTGACGATAAGATCGACCAGGTATGGAGCGATAGATGGCGGCCATATTATTCCTTTTTCATCATGGAGCTGCTCTATCACGGCAGACATGATCCTTGTAACACCTATACCATAGCATCCCATTACAAATGGTTTTTGTTTACCATCCCTGTCAAGGAACATGGCACCCATCTTCTCGCTATATTTTTTTCCGAGTTTAAAAATATGGCCTATCTCGATTCCTTTTTCTATTTGCAGCTTACCACCGCATTTTATGCATATATCTGTTTTAAGAGGATATGAGAAATCACCAAAATCATCTACCTTAAAGTCCCTGTCTATATTGACATTTTTCAAATGTGTATCTATTTTATTTGCACCGGTGACAAAGTCTTTCATATCCTTTATGGAATTGTCACCATAGGTCCCATTTATATTTTCCAGGCCCACCGGACCTACGTATCCGATGGTAAACCTGGGATCATCATCAATGTCCTTAAAAATCGTGAGTTTTTTACCCAGCAGTTTTTCAGCTTTTACTATATTCAGCTTGCGGTCCGCCCTTATTAAAAATGAATATACATTTTTTTCATCATCGCTTAGAAGCAAAGTCTTCACTATCTTTTTTCTGGATATATTTAAATAGCTGGCAAGACTTTCTATACTGGTGGTCCCCGGAGTCGGCACCTCTTCCATGCCATAATTTTCCCCGTCAGTATCTTCTGTACCTTCACCTATCTTAAAACCTGCCATCTCCATATTTGCAGCATAATCACAATCCGGACAATAGACCAGTGTCTCTTCGCCTTCACTTGCAAGCACAAGAAACTCATGAGAAGATTTCCCTCCGATAAGTCCCGTATCTGCATCTACGGCCCTATATTTGAGATCCATCCGTTCAACTATCCTGCTGTATGCCGTATACATTTTTTTATAGATCTCATCCAGTCCTTTTTCATCCTCACAAAAACTGTATGCGTCCTTCATTATGAATTCTCTTGCCCTTAAAAGCCCATACCTGGGTCTTATCTCATCCCTGAACTTCACTTGTATCTGGTAAAGATTAAGGGGCAGGTCCTTATAAGACCTTATATCATGATAGGCAAGGTATGTTATTAGCTCCTCATGCGTAGGGCCAAGGCAAAAATCCCTTTCACTCCTGTCCTTCAACCTGAAAAGCTCTGGTCCATATTCATCCCAGCGTCCCGATTTTTTCCATAGATCCGAAGGCTGCATAACAGGCAGGAGTATTTCAACTGCCCCCGCCCTGTTCATTTCTTCCCGGATTATCTGTTCGATCTTTTGGAGCACTATTGTACCTGCAGGCAGAAATGCATAGATCCCGGAAGCGATTTTCCTTATTAGCCCGGCCCGGAGTGTCAGTGAGTGGCTTGCTATCTCTGCTTCCCTGGGGTCTTCTTTTAAAGTAGGGATAAAACTTTGTGAATATTTCAAATTTATTCTCCTTAAGTTTCTATTAGTTTTTTCAATTCTTCCCTGAACTCATCTATTATTATATTCTTACTGACTCTTTTTAAGACTGAACCTTTAAGAAATAATGCTGCCTTTTCTTTTCCGAACGCGATTCCAAGATCAGCATCCTTTGCCTCCCCCGGACCATTTACAATGCAGCCCATTACTGCCAGCTTCAGGTCATTTTTTACACCGGCCGTCATCGATTCAACTTCTCTTACAATTTCCGGAAGGTCCACCCTGGTCCTGCCGCATGTTGGACATGATATTATATCAACACCCATAGCCCTGAGCTCAAGGCTTGAAAGTATTAGATAACCTGCTCTTACTTCCTCTGGTGATCTTTCAGTAAGCGAAACCCTTATGGTGTCACCTATCCCATCAGCCAGCAGCACTCCGAGTCCCACTGATGACTTGATGCTTCCCCTGAACATAGCGCCGGCTTCAGTAACCCCGAGATGAAGAGGTACTTGAGTTTTTTCAGATATTGCCCTGTATACGCTTATCGTGTCCAGAACCGAAGATGCTTTTGCTGATACCTTAAAATTATAAAACTGGAGTTTTTCCATGATCCTTATATTCTCCATTGCGCTCTCGACCATTGAACTCTTTAGTATCCCTTTGTTTTTCTTAAGTATCTTTTTGTCAATAGACCCCGAGTTGATCCCTATCCTTATAGCTATTTTTTTATTTTTTGCTGCCTCCACTATTTTTGCCGTTCTCTCGCCTCCACCAATATTTCCAGGGTTTATCCTTATTCCATCGACTCCCGCATCTATTGATTCCAGGGCGAGCCTGTAGTCAAAATGAATATCTGCTACAACCGGGACATCTGTAAAAAGTTTATTACCAATCAGTTTCTTTATTTCCTGTACGGCCTCTTTATCCGGAATGGCGATCCTTATAACTTCACAACCACAATCAATAAGTTCCTTTATTTCATTACTTATTGCTGCAGTATTATTTATTTTGGATTTTGTCATCGATTGGACAGAAATTGGGCTTCCTCCCCCGATCTCTAATCCACCGAGCTTTATTTTTCTTGTTTTTTTTCTCTGTATCTTCATATCTATTTCCAGCTACATATTAGTAAGATTAAAGGGACTGATAATATCAAATACAAAACCTGTGATGAGTAGCGCCACCATTAAGAATATCCCTATGGAGTTTGCTACTTCAAGAAGCCTTTGTGGTATGGGTTTTTTCCTTATCGTCTCGATTATGAGCAGTACTATATTGCCTCCATCAAGAGGAAGTATCGGAAGAAGGTTCCCAAACCCTATCAGGATGGACACAAGTGCAAGAAAAAGAATGAAATTTTGCATACCCATCGAGATCGACTGCTGAAAAATACTGACCACTCCTATAGGAGATACAGGTCTTGCCTGGTCAAATGGGATCTGTCCGGTAAAAAGTTTTCCAAATAATTTAACATAAGTAGTTATTATATCCCATGTCATCACGAAGCTTTCCTTTACAACCTGCGGAAAACTCATATATGTTTTCACGTATTCGGGACTTATTCCCAGATATCCGCTTCCTTCAACCGTATCAAGAATGGGATTTACTTCTATTTCGCGGCCGTCCCTTATTATAGTATAGACTACCTCTTTACCGGGCTTACTTTGCGTTAAGTTTACAAATTCATCCCATGTCCCGATCTTTTCACCGTCTATTCCGATCACCTTATCACCTACCTGGAGTCCTGAGATCTCAGCAGGTGTTTCCGGCTGTACATATTCTATTGTAGTGCCTGGTTCATACAGGCCCATTGAAAGAAATATTCCTATAAGTACTATGGCAAATATGACATTAAAACCTGCTCCCCCGAATATTGTAAGAAACTTTTTATAGAATGGTTTATTCTGATACGACATTTGTTTTTTATCATCCGGAATGGCCTCATTACGGTCCATACCCATTACTTTTACATAACCTCCGACAGGTACTGCCCTAAGACCATAGACCGTACCGGCTTTAGATTTAAACTTAAATAACCTGGGACCAAAACCAATAAAGAATTCATGTATATACATCCTTCCGGCCCTGGCAAAAATAAAATGACCGAATTCATGGACTATTATTATTAAAGATAGGCCGATTACGGCCAGTATGTACTGTAAAACGATCATCTAATATCTCCGCCAGTTAAAGTTTTCCAAATCTTCTGTTCCGCTTCTGGTATTCATCTATTGCCTTTATAAAGTGTTTCCGCTTAAAATCGGGCCATAAGACTTTCGTGAAATATAGCTCAGAGTAGGATATCTGCCATAAAAGGAAATTACTTATCCTGTGTTCTCCGCTCGTCCTTATGAGAAAATCCGGGTCGGGAATATCTTTAGTATAAAGATTATCTGACAGATCTTTTATGCCAATATCTTCAATATCTAATTCACCGCTGTTTATTTTCTCTCTCAGGGCCTTGAATGCATCAAGGATTTCCTGGCGTGACCCATAATTAAGGGCAATATTAAAATTTAGCTTAGTATTTTCCGATGTCTTCTTCTCGGCTTCTTCATATGCTTTCACAACATCCGGTGGCAGCGATTTTCTGTCGCCGATCAATCTGACTCTTACCCCATGCTCCATAAGAAGCCTCAATTCATTCTTGATCGTTGCAATAAACAGCTTCATCAGGAATTTTATCTCACTTTCAGGTCTTTTCCAGTTCTCACTTGAAAGTGAATATACAGTGAGATAATCCACCCCGATCTCTATAGATGCATTTATGATCTCCCTTAATGACTCCACACCTGCCCTGTGGCCGGCAGACCGGGGTAAATGACGTTTTGTGGCCCATCTACCATTTCCATCCATTATTATCGCTACATGTTTGGGGATATTGCCTTTTATGATCTTGTCCTGCGAAGAATGCTTTTTTGAAGCAAATATTGAAGAAAACAAACTCAATATATATTACCTACACTTCCATTATTTCCTTTTCCTTCTGTTCGAGGGCATTATTTATCTTAGTGATAAATCCATCTGTTGTGTCCTGAACATCTTTCTGGGAAAGCTTTAGGTCATCTTCGGTAATATCACTATTTGATTCCATCTTCTTGAATTCATCATTGCTGTCTCTGCGGATATTCCTTATTGATACTCTTCCGTCCTCAGCAATTTTTTTTACAAGTTTTACAAGCTCAAGCCTTCTCTCTTCATTTAAAGGAGGGATTGAAAGTCTAATGGATTTTCCATCATTAGTAGGATTTATACCCAGTTCTGACTTTATTATTTGGGTTTCCATCTCTTTTAAAAGTTTCGGTTCATAGGGAGCTATTACTATCATTCTTGCTTCAGGAACACTAATATTGGCAGCATGTTTTATCAGTGTCCTGGTTCCATAATAATCAATATAGATATTGTCCAAAAGAGCTACTGATGCACGGCCTGTCCTTATTGTATTAAATTCATGCTGGGTATTTTCTACCGATTGACTCATCCTTTTTTTTGCTTCAGATATGATTTTATCCTTCATGGTCACTCCTTTGATACTAAAGTTCCAATCTTCTTACCCATTATAACACCTTTGATATTTCCAGGCATTGTTAAATCAAAAACTATAATAGACAGATTATTTTCCCTGCAAAGCGATATTGCAGTAGGATCCATGACCCCGAGATTCTTACTTAAGACTTCGATATGTGTCAATCTGTCAAACTTCTTTGCATCCTTATATTTAAGTGGATCTTTGTCATATACACCATCTACTTTTGTTGCCTTAAAAATGATCTCAGCGTCTATTTCAAGTGCCCTGAGTGCCGCAGCTGTATCAGTCGTAAAATAAGGGTTCCCGGTTCCACCGGCAAAGATCACTACTCTCTTTTTTTCCAGATGGCGTACAGCTCTTCTCCTGATAAAAGGCTCTGCTACTTCCTGCATGGACATTGCAGTCTGCACCCTGGTAAATACTCCGATTTTTTCTAATGCATTCTGAAGTCCCAGGGCATTCATTATGGTTGCAAGCATTCCAATATGGTCCGCGGTATTACGGTCCATACCATTTGCGCTGGCTGATGCCCCTCTCCAAAAATTGCCTCCCCCGACAACCACTGCCATCTCGACTCCCATTTCGATTACTTCCTTTATCTGGGCTGCTATTGACGCAGTAATAACAGGATCTATTCCATAGCCTCCATCTCCAAGCAATGCTTCACCGCTGATCTTTAAGAGAACTCTTTTGTATTTTGAGTCAGCCATATATAAATAGATAATATTATTTTATTAAATAATTACTAAAAGTAATTACATTATACAGTATCTTAAATTTCTCCAAGAACAAATCTGCAGAATCTCTTTATTACTATATTTTCACCGATCTTTGCTATATTTTCCTTAAGTAATTCATCTATCTTCTTATCAGGATCCTTTACAAAAGCCTGTTCGAGCAGGACGCTTTCTTCATAATATTTCCTTATCCGGCCCTCTGCTATTTTTTCTACTATCTTTTCAGGTTTTCCATCATTTAGAGCCTGCTTCTTATATATCTCTTTTTCTTTTTCAACTTCATCAGCAGGGACTTCATCTATGGTTACATATGCTGGATTTGCAGCAGCTATATGCAGTGCTATATCATGCACAAGGGATTTAAATACCTCATTTCTTGCAACAAAGTCTGTCTCGCAGTTCACTTCGACCAGTACACCGATTCTTGAACCATGATGTATATAGCTTTCAATGATACCTTCTTTTGTTACCCTTGATGCCTTCTTTGATGCCTGCGCAAGTCCTTTTTCCCTCAGGTAACTTTCTGCTTTACCTAGATCACCCTTTGTCTCGACCAGGGCTTTTTTGCAGTCCATCATACCGGCACTACATTTTATTCTTAATTCTTTTACCAATTCAGATTTTATTTCCATACTTCCTCCTAGGAGCCTGTCCTAATTAAACCCAGACATTTTCTTCTGGTGCGTCTTCAATATCTTCTTCCTTTTTTTCTTTTTCGAGTTTCCTGGCACCTTTTTCTTCAGAGCTGTTTTCCTTTTTTATCTTCTCCTGCCCACCCTGCTTAACACCTTCGGCAATGACATTTGTGATCAGGCCGCAAGAACGTATAGCATCATCATTGCCGGGAATCACGAAATCTATCAAGTCCGGATCACAATTAGTGTCAGTGATCGCTATAACGGGGATACCAAGTTTTATGGCTTCATTAACAGCTATGACTTCCTTGCTCGGGTCGATCACGTATACCAGATCAGGGATTCTTTTCATATCCCTTATACCACCGATATTATACATCAGTTTATCATATTCCTTTTTGATGCCGATTACCTCTTTTTTCGGCAGTTTTTCAAATATTCCTGCTTCTTCCATCTCTTCGATCTCGACTATTCTCTTGACCCTTTTGCTAATGGTCTCAAAATTAGTCAGTGTCCCGCCAAGCCACCTGTTTCTAACATATGGCATTTCACATCCACTCGCAGAGTTCTCGATTATGTCCTGTGTCTGTTTCTTTGTACCGACAAAAAGTATGGTACCACCATCTGCAGATGTCTTCTTTACATACTCATATGCCTCCAGAAGCAATCTCAGGGTTTTTGTCAGATCGATTATATATATGCCGTTTTTGGCAGCATATATATACTTCTTCATTTTGGGATTCCATTTTTTGGTCTGATGACCAAAGTGAACTCCTACTTCGAGGAGTTGTTTCATAGTAACAACACTCAAGCTAATACCTCCTAATTATGGTTTTCCTCCACCACTTTAACATTAAATTTTTGCACCATATTTCCACAAGTGATGTGTGTTTTTTAACGTACAATTTAGTATGATATATATTATTGGGCAAATAATCAACTATATTTTTAATTATGATCCAAAGGGTTTCCCGGACCCTACTTTGCCCTGGGATGAAAGCGCCTATAGTCGTCTTTTAGCTTCTTGATATCAAGGTGGGAATATATCTCCGTAGTAGAGATATTCTCATGGCCAAGCAGCTCCTGTATCTCCCTTATACCTGCACCTTCCTGCATTAGATGGGTTGCAAAACTATGCCTTATGCTATGCGGAGTGATATTTTTTTTGATCCCTGCCCGCAAGACAGATCTCCTGACAATCTCCCTTATACTCCTGGAGGAAAGCCTGCCGCCCTTATTGTTCAGTAAGAGATGCAGGTCATCTGAATGCATGCCGGTTTTATTATTAAGGGATAATTCTGGACGGCTTATCTTTAAATATATTTCAAGAAGATAGTGACATTTACTATTAATATAGACTATCCTCTGCTTCCTTCCTTTTCCCATTACCCTGATCTCGTCTTCTTTAAGCTCAATATCTTTTAACTTTATGCCCTCGATCTCGCTAACCCTTCCACCTGTTGAATAAAGGAGTTCTATTATGAGCCTGTTCCTTTTGTGTAGACTAATAAGATTATTCCTGGCTTGCAGGCTGGTATTATTCTTCACGTCATTAAGATGATCTTCTACCTCCATGGAATCAAAAAGCATTTCCATTTCTTTCTTTGAAAGAAAGGTATAGAGGCGCTCCCTTTTTCTCGGGACACTTATGAATTGTGAAAGTTGTATGTCTATAAGTCCATTTTCTTCAAGAAAACGAAAATAATTTATAAGTGAAGAATATTTCCTGAGTATTGTACGGTTTGAATAATTATTTCTATCAATGGATTTTAAAAACTTCCTAAAAACAGCAAGATCCAATTGTGTTGTAGCATTGATTTTTTTAATGTCACTTAGAAAATTGTGAAGCTGGAC
>SDBU01009025.1_pt1 | contig 11248 bp, 8 predicted proteins | sample 2277071 | NCBI WGS metagenome assembly SDBU01 (sample SAMN10397929, study PRJNA504765) | marine sediment metagenome | isolation source: marine sediment core GS08_GC12, 126 cmbsf | place: Arctic Ocean: Gakkel Ridge, Loki's castle | collected 2008 | reverse complement strand
TTGCCCGAACGAGCCGAGTCGTAGCAGGCGAAGACCAGTTGAAGCGTCTTCAGGTTGTCTGCGCCTGTCGTCTCAGGCGGGCCTTCCCCCCTGAAGGCCCGCAAGAAGCTGGCATGGCAAGTGACAATGCTGGCCTCCACTGCGCGGTGATCCGGGTTAGCCCAACTGTAACTGACCGGGGGGTATCGCCTGGAATGGGTGCCGTCTCTGGTCGTTACCCGTATCCAGTAGTCTGCGCCGACTTCCGCCGTGCCCTTGCTGCCCTCGACGAACACGAGCGACTGGGGCCAGACATCGTGCTCGTAGTAGTTCTCGGGGTAAGCCATCTCGCACGTAACCGTCGTCTCCCCGCCGTTCGCCAGAAGCATTACGGTGGCCACGTCCTCACCCTTGATATTCGGATGCACCTGATGAATCTGGCAGTACAGGCGCTCAGGCTCCCCAAAGTAGAAGCGGACGATGTCCAGAATATGCGTGCCCATGTCGGTGAGGATGAAGTTCTCAAGGTCGTTCAACGTGGGCTCGTTGATGAAGACGGGATGGCCCGAGACATGCGTGATGCGAGCACGGAAAGGCGTGCCGATGTCACCGGAGTCGAGGACGGACTTGAACTGCCTGAGTTGAGTCTGCCACCGCCAGTTCTCGTGGATGTAGTAGGGGATGCCGGCGTCGGCGCATGCCTTGACCAGTTCCTCTCCGATGGCCACCGACGGAGCCATTGGCTTCTGGCTGATCACCGGCACTCCGTGGGCGGCCGACAGCTTGACGAAGTCCGGCAAGGTGAAGGGATTCGTGCACAGGTCTACAAAGTCCACTTCCTCCTGGCGAAGGAGTTCCTCGGGATCGTCATACACGTGCGGAATGTCGAAGTCGCGGGCAAACGCCTCGCCTCTTGCGCGCGTGCGGTTGAACAGCGCGACGCATTTGACTCCCTCAAGTTCCCGCCACCCGGCCATCTGGTAGCGCGCCCAGTAACCGGCTCCGAAGAATCCAAATCGTAGTTTCTTGATCTCCTCACCCTCCTGTATTCCCGCCCTCGTTCTCTTGGTCTTGCTCATCCTCTCGTCCTTCCCCATTCACCATCCGCAATCCCCAATCTTTGTGCTCTTACTCTTGCTTGCTCCCTTACTGCGCTACGCTGAGTGGGTCGTCGCAACAGCGTCCGCTATTTTTGAGGTAGGGTGGTCAGTGAGCAACGACCATTTGCAGCTCCTCAGAGCGTTCAGATTAGCTTCGGAGAACTACGACCGGCCGCACCTGACTCGCGACTGTAACGTCCGGAGGCATTCGACTATGTAGCCCGTAGCACGGCCGCCCACTGTCCGGGGCCGGGAGTCTGCAAATGTGCGCAGGCGCCCGTTCGCCTCTGTCGCCGGCCGATCCATCCTCCCTGGTCGATGCCGAACCAGCGCAGGCTGACGCCGTTCCGGCAGCCCGAGATGTCGAGGTCCGCGGCGCCGCCGTCTGTGAAGTAGACGGCGTACTGCGTTCCAGTCTGGGCCAGGCAGTAGGCGGCGTTGTCCCCGTCGGCGTGCAGCAGCTCCGGGTGCGGCGCGCAGGCAAAGATGTCACAGGCCGCGGCGACCCCGCGGGCGCTTCGGATCATCCGTTGCGCGGTGTGGCTGAAGCCCAGGTGCTTCTCATGGAAGCGGGCCGAAGCCGCGCCCCCGATGATGTTCCTCCAGAAGCGCTCCTTGCCGTCCTGGTACGTGCCGAGGTACGTCGAGCCGTAGATCTTCACATTGCTGATCGGGCACGGCCTGTCCGCAACATAGGTGCGCACGTACTGGATGCCGTCGTAGTGCGCGCGGCCGACGTTCACGTTGTTTTGCGCGATCTCCAGGTAATCGTAGAGATCGGGCCGATCAAAGATGTGCAGGTGCTCGCGATCGCGCATGTCCTTCGGATCGCGCATCTCGGTGATATGCACCTTCCGCCGGGCCTCGTCGGCCTTCCTGCGGACGTACCGGGCCCAGTATTCGCCCCATTTCGGCGTCACCATGGTCTCGTTATTCATGCAGTAGAGCACGTGGTCGTAGCGTAGCGTGTGCGACAGAATCCGATCCACGAAGCGTTGCTGGTAACGCAGCACCGCGGCCAGGTTGTGCTCCTCGGGGACGGTCCAGAAAAAGGGGTTTTCCGTCTTGTGCGGCGCAGTGGCGACGACGGTAGGGAGGCCCGTGCTCTCCGCGGAGTAGTTGAGGTTGTTCGCGGGGTTGAACGGGTTCACCGCCCAGGTGTCCCGGTAGTAGTCGAAGGTCGCCCACAACTCGCAGTCCGTGACGATGCCCCTGGCCCTCGACTCGCGCAGGAACAGCTCGAACCGGTCCCAGTACTCCTCGTTCCACTGGTCCAGGTCGTAGCGATCGCCCACGCGTGCGAACGGCCAGCGGTCGCTGCTGTGCTGCCCGGACATAAGGCAGCGCGTCCAGTTGCCGCCGACCGCGACCAGCGCCTCCAGGTACTGGACCAAGTTGGGCAGGTGGAAGATGCTGACGTCATTGGGCCCTTCCACGCGCGGCGCCCCGCCCAGCAGCAGCACCGGCGCGCCGCCGAGCGCCCAGTAGTACCGGTTGCCGTGGTAGATGCCTATCCCTCGACCTGACTCGCCCATGCGCGTTCTCCCTCCCGCCCAGAGCCAACAGAACCGTCCAGCGCCGGGCCGTGTGGTCTCGTACACCCACGCGCCCCTGGTCGCTCAGGCGTCAACGGTGCAAGGTATGGTGCTTCCAAGCAGGCGCCACTTCGAAAAGTACACCCTTGGCTGGTTGCCGTCAAGTGTCTTGCTGGTGTCCTTCCGGCCATCGTTCAGGCGGGTCCCGCAACAAGGAAGTAGGTTGGCGCCGCCATGAATCCGCATGGTACGGATTGCCATTGTTTGACCGTGGTATCAGAATGTACGCACCTTACTACAGCGCTCTGCGCAGTAGTGTCCCCCCTGCAGCACTTCACCGCAGACAAGACACCGTCGGGCGATGCCGCTGGCGGGCCACGCATCTATTACGACGACACTGCGACACTACACGTGCATCTTCCCGGAGGTCCTGCGGTCGGCGCAGATGCGCCTGCGGTATGCAACGGGAGCTGGCGTACTCCCGAATCCAACCCACGGCGGCCAGGAGGCGAACCCCGCCTCCAATCCTAAGATCGTGAAGCTTTTCTCTGACGTGAGTTAGATGGTGAGGGCGGTGGGGATCGAACCCACGACCTACGGATTAAAAGTCCGTTGCTCTACCTAGCTGAGCTACGCCCTCAAGAGGATGGTCGCCGCATCCCGGGCACGCGAACTCCCGGGGGGACGGCGCAGACGCGAGTGCCTCGCAGGCGGACCGGCTTCACTGTGGAAACCCGGGCTCCCGGCGCTCAAGGCACGATCTGCAACTATAGTTGAGAACGCCCGCCTGCGTCAAGCAGCGCCCGTTCTCCGGCCGGACTTCTTAAGGGCCTATTGCAAAACCCGGATCTACTGCGGCCGGCTGCGAAGCCCGATGGCTGTGTTGTCGGCGCAAAACGTCCTCAACGTGGCGTTGAGCCACGCTTCCGGCGTTTTGCGCCTGCCGCCTTGCCCTCGGGCTTCTCGCTCGTCCTCGTCACGAACGGGGTTCTGCAATAGCCCCTAATGCTCCAACGCCTGCGTGAAGCGCTTGCAGAACTGCGCAGCCCGCGTGTTCACGCTCTCCTGGTCATCGGAGACGTTGACGACCAGACCTTCCGGCCGCCGATTCGACAAATGCTCCAGCGCCCAGTCGAGGCTCTGCAAGCACCGCGGGCCGCTCTTGCCGCTCTCCATCACAGTGACGAAGCCGGCGAGCACCTTGTCGTTCAGTCTGCCCGGGCGGTGCTCGTAGATGCGTATGAGGTGCTCGTCGAACACTTTCTTCAGCGGGTAGGCGACGTTGCTGAACCACGTCGGCGTGCCGAAGATGATGCCGTCGTAGTCCAGGAACTCCTTCGGTCCCTGGACCTCGGTAGCCTTGCGCAGGTCCACGCGGAGCCCGCCCGCCGTCAACTGATCGCGGATTTGCCTCGCCAGGACATCTACGTTTACCCCCTCTGTGGTCGCCTGCGTGAGCGCGTCCACCTCGTCCTGGTCCAGCGGCGGCATGGTGCGCCACGGCGGCTGCCCACCGTGGTAGACGATGAGGACGGACTTCCCCGCGCCGGCCGACGGGGCAGGTTCCGCCCCCGCCTGATGGAGGAACAGTGCAGCAACAAAGGCGAGCGGGATCAACACAAGCGGCGGGACACGACTCTTGGTTGCCACGGTCACGACCTCCTCAATGGTAGGTTGCGTCTCGGTCCGGCTGCCGCGTCGGACAGCCTCGCGCTGGGAAGTATCCTTCTGCGGTTCGGCCGTGTCAAGCCGGGCCGTTTCGTTGACGGCCGGGGTCTGGGCGGTAGAATGGGGCGCTGTCCCGCCGACGCTGAGCCCGCCGGGGGCTCCCGGACTGCTGAGATGGGACGTGAAGGGGGGGGACAAAGATGGTAAGGTGGCCGCCCAAAGTTATGGTGAGGAAGCGGGGCATGATGTTTGGCGGAGGGGTGGTCTGTCTGGGGGCGGTTCTGCTGTCGGCGTTGGCGGGATCGTTTTCACCCCTTGACCAGGGGGAGCGGCTTGAGGAGAGACTTGGCGCAAAGGAAGAGCAGAAGACCACAGATCGAGAGGGGATGACGATGTCGGACAAGAAGAGCATTGCCGTTCGGGCCTACCTGATTCACATCACACACTACGACCCGGTCTGGTTCGACCGGAAGGAGAGGGAGAGGCCGTTTGACCTGAACCTGGGGTGCGACATGGTGAAGGCGCTGGGCGACGCCGGGTTCAACATGCTGATCATTGACCTCGCCGACGGCGTGGAGTATCGCACGCTCCCGGAACTGAAGCGCCACTACTCAGTGCCGATGAGCACGCTGGAGAAGCTGGTCGCGTCTGCGCGCCAGGCGGGGATGGAGGTCGTGCCGAAGCTCAACTTCTCCAAGAGCAAGGAGCCCCGTCATGACCACAACTACTGGTTTCGACCGTACAACGAGCTGCCGGACGACGACGCCTACTGCGCCAAGGCCTTCCAGCTCATCGACGAGATCGTCGAGGTGATGAAGCCCGAGCGGTATTTCTTCATAGGCATGGATGAGGACTTCCTGCGGACGCCGGCGGAGTACGCGTCGGTAGTGAACGCGCTGCACGAGGGCATAAGCAAGCGCGGCCTGCGCACGGCGATGTGGAACGACACGCCCCACCTGTCGGCGGGGATGTTCGGCTGCGTCGAGAAGACCCTGGCCGCCGAGGACGAAGCGCCCAAGGACATCGTGCACGTGCTGTGGGACTACACCCCGCTGAAGGCGCGCGCGGCGGAGCGGGTTCGGGACATGAGGTCGAAGGGCTTTGAGGTGTGGATTGCGCCGGGCGGGCGTGCGGACCAGGTGGAGCAATGGAAGCAGCTTGCTCTGCAGACGGGTTGTGCGGGCATGGTGATGACGGCGTGGCGGCCCGTGACGGAGCGCAGCCGCAGGAGATTCCTGGACGCCATCGGGCGCATCGGCCCCATCTTAGCCCGGGCGGATGCGGTGAAGACCGAACCGGTTGTCGAAGCGTCGGGCACGCGGGCGAAGGAGGTGGTGAAGGTAGAGATGCGTCCGACCGAGGCGATGGACGAACCGATTGTCGCACCCAACAAGCTGGGCGAGCCGGTCGAGGACGCCCCTTATCTGCTGCCCTCGGGTGTCTACGTGCGCAACTGGATGGTTCTGGGGCCCTTCCCATACGACCGCGAGAAGTACCCGGGCAGAGAGGACCAGGAGGCGATCCACGAGGACAGCTTCCTGGGAGGCGTCGAGGCGGGCCTGGTGGCGGCCGAGCCGGGAACCGAGGAAGCCGGCGTGACCTGGCGGCAGTACGTGCCGCCCGTCGGGACCCGCTTTCCGCAGACGATTGACCTCGATGAGACCTACGGCGGGATGGAGCATGCGGTGGCGTATGCGGTGGCGCACGTCTACAGCGAGGAAGACGTGACGGGCTACAGCATCTACCTGGGGTCGGACGACTACGTCAAGGTCTGGCTGAACGGTCAGCTCATCCACACCTGGGCGGAGCGCAGTCGCTCCATCGGGCAGGACGACGACAAGCTCGAGGGCATCGCGCTCCGTAAGGGCTGGAACAAGGTGGTCGTCAAATGCCTCAACGTGAGGGCAACGTGGGGCTTCATCCTTCGCATTGCCGACGACAGGGACCGCCCGCTGGTGACGGAGTGAGGAAAGGGAGGTCGAGAGGGGTCGCAAGTCATGGAAGACGGCAAAGTCTACTTCGCATCGGTCAAGGTGAAAGAGGTCTCGGCGGATGCTTCGCTGCCGGCGAAGTTCGGGCGGATGCTCGACAGGTTTCCGCTGGGGGAGATGTTCGGTGGCAAGCGCACGGCCGTAAAGATGCACGTGGGTGGGAACCTGTGCTACACGACGATCCATCCCTTGTTCGTGCGCATCCTGGTGCAGAAGCTGCGGGAGGCCGGCGCCTCTCCCTTCATCACGGACGGCAGCTTCTCGCGAGAGGCCATAACGGCGCGGGGTTACACCCAGGAGGTCGTGGGCGCACAGTTCATCCCCGCCGCCGGCGTCCAGGACAAATACTTCACCCCCGTGGACGTTGATTACAGGGGCCTCAAACAGGTCGAGCTGTGCGGCAACATCGTGGACGCCGACGCCCTTGTGGACCTGAGCCATTTCAAGGGACATGGCCACGCCGTCTACGGCGGTGCGGTCAAGAACCTGGGCATGGGGGCCGTGACGACGCGCACGCGCGGCGCCATCCACCAACTGGTCTCCGAAGAGCTGAAATGGGACGCCGAGGCTTGCGTCGAGTGCCGCCAGTGCGTGGAAGGCTGCCCGACCGGCGCCGCGCGATTTGACAAGGAGGGGCGATTCACGATCTTCTTCCACGACTGCATCTACTGTCACCACTGCGTCATCAGTTGCCCGGAGGACGCCATAAGCTTTGACGACCGCAACATCTACTACTTCCACTGCGGCCTGACCATCGCCGCGCGCGAAGTGCTGAAGTGCTTCGAGCCCGCCAGCGTCCTTTTCATCAACGCGCTGTTGAGCATCACGCCGTTCTGCGATTGCTGGGGTTTCACCACGCCTTCCATCGTGCCCGACATCGGCATCGTGGCGTCGCGCAGCATCATGCCGATCGAGAAGGCGTCGGTCGACATGATCAAGGTCGAGGACTTCATCGAGGGTTCGCTTCCCGGCCACGTGGAGAGACGGGAGGGCGAGGGGCACTTGCTCCAGCAGATATGGGGCAAGGACCCCTACGATCAGATCCGCGCCGGCGAGGAGGTGGGACTCGGCGCGTCGGACTACGAGCTGGAAGAAGTGGACTGAGGGGGGAAGGGCCCTGCGGGGGAGCGGCCCCCGCGGCGCGGATGCTCTGACCGCTCTTCTGGAGGAGGCGAAACGATGGCCGAACGGCTCAAGGTGAGGCTTTTGGGCGCGGACGGAGAGGCGATGGGCGAGGAGGCGTTGAAGTCGCTTTATGCCTCTGACCTGCACTTCGAGCCGATCCGCAGGCAAAGCGAAATCGGCCCCGACGGAACCGTCGAGATTCAGATTCCCGACGGGCCTACGGCCCTACATGCCCGCATCTGCGCGCCGGGTTTCGGCACGCTGTGGATGACGGCCGACAACGGCGGCGAGGGCTACGGCAAGGGCGAAGCAGTGCTCGACTTCGTTCGGGACGCTGCCGCCGGCAGGCTCGGCGAAGTGCAACGGTTCATGGCTGGCGCCGACGTGGACTGGTCCGCCAGTTGCCGGGCGCACGTGGACGCCGCGAGCGAACAGCTGGAGTCGGCCGGACTAGCTTCGGGCGCGAACGCGGCGGCCCTGCGGCTGCTGGCCCTCTCGCACGGCATGTGGGCGGGGGAGTTGGCCGTGGTCGAGCAGTCCCGGGCGAGGATCGCCGGGCGGCCCCGAAGGGACGACTTCCTCGTCGGTTGCAACACCTTCACTCGGGGCGAACACGTGGAGGCCATCCGCCGCCGGTTCAGCGAACTCCTCAACTTCGGCACGTTGCCCTTCTACCTGAAGAGGCTGGAGCCCGAGGAGGGCAAGCCCGACTACGGCTGGGTGGACGAGATACTGGCCTGGTGCGAACGAGAGGCCATCACCCCCAAGGGCCATCCGCTCTGGTGGGGGCACCCGGCCGGCATCCCGCCCTGGCTCGAGGGCGCCGACTGGGAGACGGCCCAACGGCACTGCCGGCGCGTGGTCGGCCGCAGCGTCGAGCGATACCGCGGCCGGATCCAGATATGGGACGCCATCAACGAGGCGCACGACTGGGCGAACGGGCTGAATCTGACGCAAGAGCAGGAGGTGGCCATCACGGGGATCGCGTGTGATTCGATCCGCGAGAAGGACCCCGATGCCGTCATTGTCGTCAACAGTTGCCAGCCGTGCGGCGAGTACTCCGCCGAGGGCACCGTCCTGGCGGGTCCGATTTACGAACAGGTTTTCACGCCGCTTGCCTATATGGATGCGGTCATGGAGGCCGGCGTTGACTTCGACGTGGTGGGGGTGCAGATGTACTTCCCCTCCAACATAGGCCGCGACATGATGACCATCGGCAAGTTCCTGGACGAGTATGCGCGGTTCGGCAAGCCGGTGCACGTCACGGAGCTGGGCGTCTCTTCGGACGGGCGAACGGCCGGCCTGAGTGAGGAGAAGCGGGACCTGATGCTGGCGCACGGGGACTGGCACCAGCCGTGGTGCGAGAAGGTCCAGGCGGACTGGATGGAGTGGTTCTACACGATGTGTTACGCCCGGCCGGAGGTCGAGGCCCTCACGTGGTGGAGTATTGCCGACCCGGCCTTCATCCCCAGAGGTGGTTTCGTCCGGGAGGACGCCACGCCCAAGGAGAGCTACCACCGGCTGGGCGCCCTCCTGCGCGGCTGGGGCATTGCTCGGTAGCTTTGGCCCGTATCAGACTGCCGAGTTCGACCTGGTGAACTCGATCAGCTCGTCCACCTGCGCGAAGGCGAGGCAGACGACGGTGTCCGCGCCGCCGTAGTAGATGGCGATCCGGCCGGTCGGCGCGTCGCAGATCGCCGCGCAGGGGAATGCCACGTTCGGCGTGTCGCCCACGCATTCGTAGATCTTCTGTGGGGACAGGATATAGGGCGCCGTGCGGCAAATCACCCTCCACGGTTCCTCCAGGTCCAGCAGCGCAGCGCCGGCGCTGTACACGAAGCCGTTGCACGACGTCAGCACGCCGTGGTAAATCAGCAGCCAGCCCTCGGTCGTCTCGATCGGATTGGGGCCGGCGCCCACCTTCGTTGACTGCCAGCCGTCCGTGGTGCCCATCACGAAGCGGTGGCGGCCCCAGTAAACCATGTCCGGGCTCTGGCTCAAGTAGATGTCGCCGAACGGCGTGTGGCCGCGGTCACTCGGCCGGCTCAGCATCATGTACTTGCCGCCGATCTTCCTCGGGAACAGGACGCCGTTGCGGTTGAAGGGCAGGAACGCGTTTTCCATCTGGTGATAGGTCTGGAAATCCTTCGTCCAGGCCACTCCGATCGTCGCGCCGTGGTAGCCGTTGCACCAGGTCACGTAGTAGCGGTCCTCGATCCAGCAGACGCGCGGGTCGTAGCCGTATTGGAAGTGTGCAATCTCGGGAATCCCGCACTCGAACGCGATGGGGTCGCCTTCGATCTGCCAGTTGACGCCGTCCTTGCTCCGACCCGTGTGGAGTTGCATGTGCCGCCTCTTGTCGTCGCAGCGGAACACGCCGGCGAAGGCGCCCTCGAACGGCACGACGGCGCTGTTGAGGATGCTGTTGGAGGTCGGTATCAAGTCCCTGGGGATGATGGGATTCTCCGTGTAGCGCCACACCACGTCGGTGCAGCCCTCAGGCTTCTCCTGCCAGGGAATGTCGGGCAGGGCTTCTCCGATAATCGTCTGTTTCGCGGCCATCCGCTCACCTCCCTAAGCCTGTTTGCAATTCATAATTTATAATTCATAATTCCTTTCAAGTCGTGGGCGCCAGCCGATCGAACTCGCGTGCCAGGCCCTCGCAGGCCGCCACGTAGTGCGCGTCCCCGAACGCCCGCACGTGCAGCATCATCGTGTTGAGCCAGTAGACGCGGCAGCGAACCTCGAATCCCTCGCGTATGGCATGGTGGAGGGCGTATTCGCGGAAGAACGGCGCCCCCACGGTGCGAAACACCAGCAGGTAGGCCAGTTCGTACTCAACGTCGGTGTAGTTGGCGCCGCCGTCCACGAAACCGCTGATGCCCGGGCCGTCCCGGCCGTGGGGATCGACGATGATGTTGGTGGCCCAGAGGTCTCCGTGCACGAGGGTCGGCTGGCCGAATTCGGGCAGCCACCTCTCCAGGTCGTCGAGCACGCGGCGGATAGTAGCGCACGCGCCCGCACTCAGGCGGTCGCTTGCAGACTCGAACTCACTGCGGATGCGGGGCGCGAAGTCGTCGAGCCAGCGCGCCTTGCCGTTCGGCTCGGGTTCGAGGGCGCTGCCATAGGTATGGCGACGGTGACGGTGCAGGTCGGCCAGTATGCGGGCCATCTCCCGTTCCACCGCCGCCGTCTCGATTGGCCCCAGGCGGGCCTCCCCCAGATTGAGGCCGGGCAGGCGCTCCATGAGCAGGCAGCTTCCGGCGAAGACGTCGCCCGAGACGTCGCAGCCGTAGGGCTCGGGCACGGGGAACGAGGTGTGACGCCCATGCCATTCCAGCACTCGGTATTCCTTCTCGAAAGCGCCTTTGCCGGGTTCGGAGGAGAGCTTGGCGACGACGTGCCGGGGCTCGCCGTCGGTTGTCAGCTCCAGGACGCTGTTGACCATGCCGCCGTGGAGGCGGCGGATGCCGGTCACCGTCAAGCCGGGGTTGACGTGTGTCCGGACCAGCTCGGTGGCGCATTCTCTGGAGATGGTGGTCGTGTCGAAGACCATGTGGCTGCTCCCGGCCCTGGGGCGATGGTGCGGCGGCAGTTTGCGTTTGACGATGAACGGACGCCGATGAATGCGGCCAACCTTTGCCCGTCGCCGCGGGTGGTGGCGGACCGGGTCGCTGAACTGACGCGCGACATCGATCGGGACTGCTCGTCTCAGAACCGCGCGAAGTTCACACAACAGCGTGAGGAAGCGCGCCGTAAGGTAGCCGCGCAACTGGGCGCCAGCGCCGAGGAAGTGGCCCTGGTGCGCAACACGAGCGAGGCCAACAACATCGTCAATAACGGCCTGCCG
>SDBU01009024.1_pt1 | contig 11249 bp, 6 predicted proteins | sample 2277071 | NCBI WGS metagenome assembly SDBU01 (sample SAMN10397929, study PRJNA504765) | marine sediment metagenome | isolation source: marine sediment core GS08_GC12, 126 cmbsf | place: Arctic Ocean: Gakkel Ridge, Loki's castle | collected 2008 | reverse complement strand
AACGCAAATTCAATATTTGCTGATGGGCTATCGTGCGGTAACTGTCATAGTGTTCACGGAGGATATACTCTTAACGGAATTACTAATGCCGGAAATCTGGCAACCAAGATTCTAAGAAGAGACCCTGCTAACAACGGTGACAGAATAGCCGATCAAGGTGCCGGAGGCGGTGTAGGAAACGTTGCTGCTCAAGGTGGCACAAACGAACCGGCAGTAGGTACTCACTTAAACAGCGATGTTGAAGGTGAATATTTAGCTGCATTCTGCGGAGACTGTCATAATAAAAACGTAAGTTGGGATGACGGTAGAACAGTATCTGAAGGAGATTCAAGCGCTGGAGGCGCTGAAGGTGACCGTCCAAATAAGTACGCTCACCCACTGGGTAATACCGACGGTCTTATAGACGTATACGGTAAACTCGACAAAGTCGAGGACGCCTCGGTAGATGCCTGGATCGACCTTAATGACACTGTACTAAGTTGTGATGACTGCCATAAGAGCAGAAGGCAACAAGCGTACAAAGCAGATTCGGCTAACGATCCGGATCCTGACACTAACGCAAGGAATACCAATACTTACGGATATAGTAAGTTCCCTCACCAAAGCGTTGGGCACAAACTTCTAAGCGATGGTTACACAGACGCATTAGATGTTAGCCAAACAGCGGGTGATCCAAAACGAGTACTTCCTAACCTGGATGCCAAGGTATGTCGTACATGCCACGGTGCAATAGGTGCATTTGGAGGTGTCGGTAACCCAAGCAGCCAAGATACTTTCTAGTATTTTGTTGCAACGGATTATTGTTTTAATCAAACCCCCTGAATCTTTCAGGGGGTTTTTTAGTTGTCAGTCTGTTTGATAATCCACTATGGTGGTCATTGCGAGCCTCCGAAGGAAGCGTGGCAATATCATAAGCATCTGTTTTAGAGATCGCCGCGTCGCTTCCCTCCCCCGCCTGCCAGCGCCTGAAGACGCAGTCAATGGCGGGCAGGTCGCGATGACGTCAAGAATGAATTATTTAACAGAATCGTTATTATTAATCAGTTATCAGTAATCAGTCTTTTGTCTTTTGAATAATTTAACCCGGTGATCATAACGAGGAATAGATCCCTATGCCTGTCATTGCGAGGGCGCAGGCCGAAGCAATCTAAAAAGCAATGACCTATTGTTAGTGGTTGACAATCGTAGGCTTTCATGGTAATATTAATTAGTTAGCACCAATGTTTGTTCTCTTCTTGACACCAAGAATTATCCTAAATTTCTCAGAATTATTTCCACTAATATCTACACTTTTCGCAAAAATTATTAAATTATTTTCGCATTATTTCCCCAGCTTTTGATAGCTTGGTGTTTAAAAAAGCGATAAATCAGATAATTAGTTATTGACAGCAAAGTACAATATGTGCTAACAATGAATCAACGAGATACAAGAAGTTGGTCTTTGAAATAAAGAGGGAGTGAACTATCATGACGGCGGATAGGCAAATATTATTAAATAGTTTGGCAGGAAACGCCAATAACTCCCATCTTTCAACAGAACCGGAAAACGGTTCTGAAAATAAAATAGCTGGATTACGAACCTCTGATTATGTTAGAGGTTTTTTTTGTGCATTTATTCCTATGCGGCCCGGGCAAGTAATCGTACATACTACGATGTAGCCTAAGGACGCTTTGGAATACTTATCACGTATGTGATAGGTAGAGGGGCTTAACGGCCCCGAAAAATTTGAAATAGAAAGGAGGTGAATATATATGAAATCTACAAGACTAATTATTATTCTTCTTGTAGCCTTAGCAGTCACCTTCTTTGCTGTTTCAAGCGCGTTAGCCGGAGGATGGCACCTTATGGTTCCTAATGCAGACCACGATCCCGATGCTGGTAAGTGGGCCAAAGAAAGCCTGGGTGACCACAATAAGGTTCCTCACGAAGGTCTATCTAGTTCGAGTAACCAATGCCGGACATGTCACGCTGTTCACGACGCTGACAACACTGGCATATTAGACCTAGGCGATGCTAAAGTCGCTGGCGTAGCAGGAACCGGTAATTCGTTCAAGTTGTTGCGTAACGAAGGCAGATTGTCAGAGTGTTATTTCTGTCACGGCGCAACGGGTGCGTTAAGTAATCCAGACAAAAAACCCTACGCTGAAATGACGGAGGACCCGGATGGTATTGGTCCACTGCCAGAAGTTGTAGTTGCTCCTAAGGGTGAACACACTCTTGGTGCAACTAGTATCCCGGACACTAACGTTGATGACACCTTCTTGGGACTGACTACCGGTCTGACATGTGGTAATTGCCACACTGTCCACGGAAGCTGGTCTCTTAATGGCGTTGACGAAGCTGGTGAACTCGAGCATGCAATACTGCGCAGAGACCCGGCCCAAAACGGTAACGGTACAGGTGGCCAAGGTGCTGCCGGCGGTGTTATAACCGTTGAATCTCCTGACGCGGGCGTTAACGACCCTGTTGAAGGTACTGTTACTCAACACACCGGAGTCGATATTGCCAAGAACGAGCCGGAAATACTGGCCGCGTTCTGTGGTGACTGTCACAATAAGAACGTCAACTGGGACAGAGGCGGTAAAGGTGCAGAAGGCGACGTTGAAGGTGGTTCGGCTACAGGCGGTGGAATCGCAAGCGAAGGCGAGCGGCCTAACAGTTACGCTCACCCACTAGGTAACCTAGATGGTCTTATCGACATCTATGGTAAGCTCGGAGCGGTCGTTTCTGAGCACCACATCGAGCACCACGTTGAAGAACCAGGTGGTATGAGTTGTGCAGACTGTCACGAAAGTAGGGGAGATGGAGTTTCCAAATTCCCTCATCAAAGTAAAGGCCATAAGTTGCTAGGCGACGAAGTTGTTGCCGAAAGCACAGTGACTGGTTTTAATTACACCGGTGACCCGAGTAGAGTTGTACCTAATCTCGACGAGGATGTGTGCCGCGAATGTCACGGCGCTATGGTTGACGTCGGTGAAGGTATTGACTTTGCCGGAATCGGAGATCCTGACAGGTCAGATAGTTTCTAGTCTAACTTAGAAACTAAATTGAATATAGTATTCCTAAGCTACTCAAAGCCCCTCTTAAGAGGGGCTTTGCTTTTGCTTATTTTGTAGAGACGGTTCTGTTTTTGCGTTTCAAAAAAGAGAACCGTTCCTGAATTAATGCTCTTCAAAAAAACAAACCCCCTAAGTCTCCTTAGAGGGTTCTTAATGCCCATTATCAACAATCCCGATGCTGGTAAGTGGGCCAAATTATTTTATTATTAACCTATAATCTAAACTTTATGTTTCTAAGATAATTCTTAAACAAATAAAATAATGATTTTTAAAATACATTATCAATTTGCAATAAGGCAGGGTGCTTATTATTTGAACCTAAGCACTTTTACTACTCAAATTAACCGAAACCAATATTCGATTAGCAACTAGCGTTATTATAATACCATAATCTAGCAAAAAGCAAGCCCACTCTCGCCTTACGCAAGCTTTCAATACTATGGGGCACACAAAGAACTAGTTCATCGCCATTGTGACTCGGGTGTCCGCATCAGTCATTGCGAGCCCTGACCAACCGGAAGGGCGCGGCAATCTCATAAGCGTAATAAACACTTATTCCCGTCTTTGCGACATAGGTGCTCCGTTGCTAAAATAATGAGATTGCTTCACTGCGTTCGCAATGACAAGCTCGGGACAGGTCAGTAATCTCCTACACACCGCCAGTTTATGAGATTGCTTCACTGCGTTCGCAATGACAAGCGTGGGGACCCAAATCGCAATGACATCATTAATTAGTGCCCCATTGCCTAAGCCGGGAGGGTTTGATGTTTCGAATTTGAAGTTGTTAAAAACTTATTATTTTTGGCAATCGCCTATAATTATTTATTCGGGGTGCTTAATCTGCCGTCTTTTCCGGTACAAATAAATCCCCGGCAAAACCTTTGACTTCCCTTTTAGCCCCGACCTTTTGGGTTTCTAAATCAATTACTCTGAAGATCCGCTTCCAATTATGGCCGCCCAGACTACCTTCGACGTAATTTGTATAAGCGTATTTGCTATCAGGCGAATAACCGCTTACATTCACATTGAATTTTTTTTGCAGATGAGCTTTTTTTTCGCGGCCGTTTGCATCATAAACGTAGAAGCCCCCGTTGCTTTTGCTTCTACTGCCGATTCCATAAGTGTGTTTTAAAAGCAGCCACCTGTCATCGGGCGATATCGACACGCCATTAATGGGGAGATCGACCTTAGCAACTTGGGTCATACTCTCGATATCGATTATCTGCAGACCGGAATCAACACGGCTTCTAACGTTTTTACCCTTCTTCTTGCCGAAAGTATATTTATTGCCGACGATATACAAGTATTTACCATCGGAGCTAACCGCGGTCCTTTTTTCTATCGGCAACACAGAAGAGCTGATTTCTTCTTCGGCTTCATCCTGCTTTTTGGTTTCTTCAGTAGTGCCGGTGCTTTTGCCGCCTGCGCTTGGCAGCGCCTGAGCGGTAGCGACAAAAATGTTTGATAAACTATCGATCATCGTGGTCCTAGATTTCGTAATCTTTTTATCGATCTTAGTGCCCTTTATCATATCCACGATAGTCACCTTATCGCTATCAGCATGTACCAAATACATTAGATTTTTTTCTTTAAAAGACGTCAGGCCCGGTTTGAAACTTTTGTAATTAGGCTTGTTTTTGTCACTTGTTATTTTGATAAGGCCGGCCTTGATTCCGCTCAAACGGATGTTAAACAGAGCTTTACCGCTATTTAAGTCTATTGTGGAAAGACTCGGAGAGCCTTTGGCCATCTTGTCAGTTGAAATATTGACCCCGTATACGACGATATGTTTGCCCGTATTCATCAGATGGATCCTGTCGGGCACAAAAAGAGATTTGAATTTAGTCAAGACTTTTAGTTTTTTATTTTTAATGTCATATCCGTTTAGTTGATAATTCTTGGGGATCTCCTTATTTATCTTTTCTTTTGATGCTTGTATCCAATAAAGAGAGTTTCCATCCGGGCCAAAAGCAAGCTTGCTAATAGCCCCCTTGATCTTTAAGCCGCTCTTTTTTATCTTCCATTTTTTAACATCCAGTATTTTTAGCTCGGCTTCTTTAGAGCTTTTCACTGCCCAGCTTACAATAGCCAGTTTAGCGCCATCTTTGCTCATTGCGGAGATTTGGCGGTTGCCTATTGCAATCGGCGTTTTACCGATAACTTCTACCAAGGTTTTTGGGTCAAGGGCCCTGACCCGGTTCTGGTCTGTGCTTTCTTCGACATCTATTAAGAGAAGAGGCGACAAAGAAGTTTTTGAAGAAGAACAACCGTTTGCTAGTAAAAACAACATTAAGACTAAGAGTAAGAGTAAAACAATCGGGGTTATAAGTTTTTTCTTATTGTTTATCTTAACGTTTATCAAGCTACTTACCTCTTACAATAGTATATATGGCTGCAGCTGAAATATCCAGAGCAAATTGTTAATTAGTCACTGGTCATTAGTCATTTATAGCCTTTGATTTTTTAGCTTGGGTTCATCTGTTAGCTGAAAACTGATGACCAAAAACAATAAAGCCCCTTTCGGGGCCCTACTGCTATAGCTCTCTTACGGGACAAGCAAGATACGCTATACAAGCTATTCAATTGGAGGTACTTATGTAATCTCAGAATCATAAGATCCTGATTTCTAAAAATTCTTTCCGACTCCTAACGTGTCCGTGCCAAGTGCTCTCTGATTACGATGGCAATCCAAGCAAACCTTATCGAGTGAAGCTAAAGGCCTTTTTGCTTGGTTGACTCCCCTGTTTGACTGTCTCATTCCATTTGAATCCGTTTCGTTTACCCAGCCACTTTCAGCTTGGGTGTAGTTGCCTTGCAATAATTTGGAGCTTGTACTTTGATGCGGAAACGATGAGCTTACTCCGTCATATGGAAACGTTGCTCCTTCAGTTGTTGCTTGGTGACAGCTGATGCAGCCTCTCATCGTATTTTGCTCCAATCGCCATCCTGTTCTTCCGGCATCGGCTGTTTCTTGGTTTGAGTACGTACCGAAGTTGGCAACCTGAGTGCTGACACCGTTTACGACTATCTTTCCGTCGACATTAGAACCTTGAACGTGTGATTCGCTATTCGGCCTTTCATCGTCTGAATCCGGATCCCAGTTGGAATTGCGGTTGTGGCAGTCAGTGCAAAAAGCAGTTTTTGATGCCGCATAATTATTGTTTGCGTTACTATTTGCAGCTGTTACCGTAAGCCCTCCTACTACGTCACCGCCGTCATGAGCCGTTCCTTTGCTTATATCTCCACCGTTACCGCCCGGGTCTTTTTTTAGGATTTTGGAAGCCCAAGCCGGATCTGCGTATTGGCCGTTTGCCGGGTTGTTTTGAACAATGTTTGAACCGTGAACGCTGTGGCAATTTCCACAAGCCAATCCGTTTTTATTGACTCCGTTAAAAATGATGCTGGGATCGCTATCGGGGATAATTGTTGAACCCAGGCTGTGTTCGCCGCGTACTTGTTTGAATTCGCCTACCTGATAAGGCCTCTTTGTTGAAAGGCCGCTTGCTGCGTCATGGCAAACATTACATTCGCTAATCCTGTTTTCATTTCTCAACAATTTAAAAGATTTACCCGTGCCAACATCGCCCGGATCAGTATCATCGCCGTCGTTATTCATGTCAGTTCCTATGCTTTCCCCCGTGTTGTCAGAATCGTGAACACTGTGGCACGCACGACATTGATTTGTGCTTGATTGAAGGCCGGCGTGAGGGCTGTTTGATTTGAGCCACTTGCCTGCATTCGGATCGTCTTCATCGCCTATTATGTGCCAGCCACCTGCTAAAGCGCTACTAGTAAACACAAGCAAAACAACTGCTGCTACAGCTGCGATAAGAAGTATTCTTTTTGCTTGGCTATTTACCAGTAAGTTCATCATCTTAGAATCCCACGCCAGAGTTTAATCCAACGTTGTCGTGACATTGACGGCAAACACCTTCGTCCAAATTAGGTAGTACGCGATCGGGGTCGCCTGTGTAACCGCCAAATCCACCATTTGCCAGCGTTTCGCTTTCAGTCGTATAGTCGTCAAATAATAATTTGTGACCCTTGCTTTGATGCGGAAAGCTGCTTTCGCCCGTGTAATTTCCATTGTCATCGGTTTCAGTAGTAGCAGCGTGACAGGATAGGCAGCTCATTTTATCGCCTATTGCTACTTTAGCGCCGACTACAACGCTTTTTTGTTGTCCATAGACATCAACCTTTCCGTTAACGTTGCCGATCGGGTGAGTGTATTTGTTGGGCCTGTTATCGTGCACGGCGTTTCCGTCATCCCAGCTAGGATTTTTGTTGTGGCAGTCTGCGCAGAACGCCGACTTTACTTCCGCCTCAGAAACAGATGCCGAACCTGCATCTATTGGTTTGTTTGCTAAATCATACGCTGACACCGTGATAACACCGTCGTCTGCGCTTCCACCATTTTCGCCGGGGTCTTTTAGTAAACCCCTGTTTTTCCATCTGTCGATGCTTTGTATCGTGTTCTCGGGTGCAAAGTGAGGGTCGTGACAGCTAAAGCAAACTAAACCCGTATCTTGAATTGTTGATGGCAGATCAATGTTTGAATCCGGTATTACGTTTGTGCCGATGGTGTGCTCGCCTTTTGCTTGCAAGACAGGCGCAGGCTGGGGTAAATCATTGCTATGAGCAGACTTTTTAACCACAGGCTTACCATTGATTATTGTGACCTGATCCTGGGGCCTTATGACAATCTGTTTGCTGTCGATGATCACCGGCTTTTCCGGATTCTTTCCGGAGTTTTCACCGTTGTAATTCATATTGCCTTTACTTTGTTGGTAAGTGCTGAACAAGCGGTAAGGCTTTTTGCCGCTTAGGCCGGTAACCGGGTCGTGGCAACGATCACACTCGGTTTTTCTGTCGCTGTTAAAAAGAAGTCTGAAAGAGTTTTTATTTGCCTTATGAAGAGCGTGGCATGTCCGACATCTGTTTGTGCCTGCTGAAAAATTTCCGTGAGGACTATCGTAGCTGTTCCAAGAATCATGGCCTTCATCAGATTGTTTTGACTTGGCAGATATATATTTCCAACCCTTTGCATCGTATTGTGACCATTTATCGTATGCGAAGGATGTTGAGGCTGAAGCTAAGAAATATAAAACTGTCAAAAGGAACACGCAAATGAAAACTGCTACTTCGGCTATCTTCTGCTTGTCCCTAAGCACGAAAGCCATAACTACCTCCGATATCATCTTACCACTAAAAGTGATTTTTGTCAATGCTTAATTTTGGACTAATTGCAGGGATTAGCTGGTAATTTAAGTCGCGTAGGCACTATTTAAAGGGCCATAAAGCTATCCGCTGTCGCCCTTACATATTTGCGATCGCCGAATCAGAATAATATCCCTAAGCTAAAATTCGTTCCATGCTCCACAAGCTTACGATTATACTGTTTTTACGACCGATAATCCAGCATATTCTGCAACTTCTCCAAGCTCTTCTTCTATTCGTAACAGCTGATTATACTTAGCAACCCTATCGGTACGACATGGAGCACCCGTTTTTATCTGCCCTGCTCTCACTGCTACGGCAAGATCGCTAATGGTCGTATCTTCCGTTTCCCCGCTTCTGTGAGATATAATATTGCTATATCCTGCCCTTTTAGCCATTTCTATAGTATCAAGCGTCTCCGTAAGCGTACCTATCTGATTTACTTTGATCAAAATAGCGTTTGCTACACTACTATTTATACCCTTTTCAAGGCGTTTTACATTGGTAACGAAGAGATCGTCGCCTACAATCTGGACCTTATCCCCGATTCTCTCGGTAAGCATCTTCCATCCATCCCAATCTTCTTCAGCCATACCGTCTTCTATAGAGAAAATGGGATATTTTTCAACCCAATCTGCGTAAAAATCGACCATTTCTTCAGAGTTCAAGGACCTGTTCTCAGACTTAAGGACGTATTTTCCGTCTTCATAAAATTCTGTAGAAGCCGGATCGAGAGCGATGAAAACATCTTTACCGGCCTCATAACCGGCTTCTGAGATAGCTTCTATTATTACTTCGACAGCTTGCGAGTTTGATTTCAGATCGGGAGCAAAACCGCCTTCGTCTCCTACCGCCGTGTTCAGACCCAAACCGTGAAGCACTTTCTTGAGCTCGTGATATATTTCCGCCCCGGTTCTTAGAGCTTCTTTAAATGAGCTTGCGCCGGCAGGAGCTATCATAAATTCCTGCAGATCCACATTGTTGTCGGCGTGTTCACCGCCATTTATGATATTCATAAGCGGTACCGGCAATATATTAGCCTCTACGCCGCCTAGATATTTATATAAAGACATTTTTTTATCATCCGCAGCCGCCTTAGACACTGCGAGAGACACCCCTAGCAAGGCATTAGCACCCAGTTTTTCCTTATTTTCCGTACCGTCTAAGCTTAATATCTCGGCGTCTATTTCGCGTTGAGCGGATGCGTCCGTACCTAACAGCTTGAGCCCTATGATCTCGTTTATGTTACTGACGGCATTTTGGACGCCTTGACCGTTATACCGCTCGTCATTGTCACGCATTTCAAGAGCTTCAAAAGCTCCTGTAGATGCTCCCGATGGGACCTGTGCCCTGCCAAAAGCATCTGAATCAAGTTTTACATCCACTTCTATAGTCGGATTGCCCCGGCTATCTAATATCTCCCTGCCTTTAACTTCAACTATGTGACTCAATTTACCTCCTTGTTTGGTCAGTCGTCAGCTCTCGGTTCTCAATACTCAGTAATCAGTTTTCAGTTTTATAACCCGTTTTTTAGTTTTTACCTGAGATTGCTTCGCTTCGCTCGCAACGACTTTTAGCGTTGTTTTCACAACTCTCACATCTTACGCTTTTGGCTTTTCTTGACCCTCTACTCTCTACTCTTCTTCTTTAGCTTTATTCCACAGAGCCTCTTTTTCAGCCAGCGTAAGTTTAGCAAAATCGGAGCCTGCTTTGTCAGAAAGCGCCTCCATCTTGGAAAAACGTTTTGTGAATACTGCAGAGGACCTCATTAGAGCACTTTCAGCATCAATGCCAAGTCTTCTTGCCAAGTTTACGATGGACAATAATAAGTCTCCCAGTTCCTTTTCAATGTGAGAGCTGTCTTCGCCTTTCACAGCCTCTCTGAGCTCCGATATTTCTTCCTCTATCTTGTCTATAACCGGTTCTTCGGCCTGCCAATCAAAACCGACTCTTGCCGCTTTTGTCTGCAAACGCTGGCTGTATGATAATGACGGCAGGCCTTTTGGCACACCATCTAAATAAGAGTGGACCAGTTCTTTCTTCTTTTGGGCCCTCTCTTCCCTTTTTATCTCTTCCCAGCGCTTTAACACTTCTTCTTTAGATACTGTCTTATCATCGGCAAAAATGTGGGGATGACGCCTTATAAGTTTCGCGTTTATTGCTTCTATGACATCTTTTATATCGAATTTATCTTCTTCTTTAGCCAGCTGGGAATGAAAAACCACTTGTAGTATAAGGTCTCCCAGTTCTTCTTTGAGTTCATCGTAATCATTGTTGTTTATGGCTTCTATGACTTCGTATGCTTCTTCTATCAGATGGCCTTTGATGGTATCGGCGTTCTGCTCTTTGTCCCAAGGACAACCATCAGGACCTCGAAGTAGTGCCATTATTTCAATAAGCTGATCAAAGGAGGGAGTGGCTTTTTCCATATGCCGATTCTAGCATAAAACCGTCAAGCCTCTGTTTAAGCAGCAAGCAATTATTTGAGCATAAAAAAATGGGCGACTTTTACATCACCCATTGTCGAACTTTTCTTAGAGCTACTTTACTGAGGATGTCCGCTAGGCCGACTGCTTGCCTTCGTTTTTAGCTCTTTGTTGACATATTCTACCTTGGTTTTCTTTTTCAAGGCTTCAAGATATGTGTTGAATTTCTCCATTTGCTTTTGAGAAGCCAACATGCTCTTTATCTCTTCCTTAACTTCTTTGTATGTCTTTTGCTTGCCTTTTTCTTTCTTGTCTATCGTAGTTACATAAGTACCGTTTTTGGTCTTTACTACGGAGCTTACGCCGCCCTTTTCCAACGCAAAGGTTTCGTCAGCAAGTTTCTTTCCATAGATACCGGTTATTTGGTCCTTGCTGAGCTGTTGCGCAGTAACGCCGCCTTTGATGTATTTCTTCACGGCGTCGTCGAACTTCTTACCGCCCTTGACGCTAGCCAAGAAATCGTCAGCTTCTTTTTGCTTCTTAAAA
>SDBU01009023.1_pt1 | contig 11250 bp, 10 predicted proteins | sample 2277071 | NCBI WGS metagenome assembly SDBU01 (sample SAMN10397929, study PRJNA504765) | marine sediment metagenome | isolation source: marine sediment core GS08_GC12, 126 cmbsf | place: Arctic Ocean: Gakkel Ridge, Loki's castle | collected 2008 | reverse complement strand
ACACCAGGCCTTTCACAAAGTCTATACCTCTGCCGGGCATCCTGCCATCGCGTTGAGCTTCCTTTAGCCTTTTCATCATCTCATCGGTTCCGCGACTGCTCAATCTCTGAAGCCCACGGGCCATCTCCACTCCCTGTCGGAATAGCTGATTGAGAGTGCGTTCCAGAGATTGGGCCTCGGCATAGTCCAACTGGAACACTCTCGTGGTCAGCATTTCTCCAGGTTCGGTATCCAGTTCCTTGAGGATGAAAGCTATACGGCGAATATTGGACGAAGTATCTGTAATGATGAGGGAGTTGTTATTAGTATCCGCGAACACATCGCCGCTCTTGGGGATCAGATTTTTCAGATTCTGCGCCATCTCGGCGGCGTCCGCGTATTTCAGCGGCATTATCTGCGTGATCATCTCATCGCTGGATTCGATCTCGTCTGGGTCTGAGCCTACCCGCACTTTCACAGGTCTCGTCTTTGCATCTTCCAACGAGACTATGACTGTGGTGTTATTCACGCGAATAGTAGTGAAGCCCAGAGTGTTCAAAGCCGTTTTAAGGGCCTCCAGGGACTCCTCCACGGTAATGTCCTTCAAGTTTACCAGCGTGATTTTTCCCTTCACTTTTTCGCTGGCTATGATGGTCAGGTCCGTTTCATCGCTCATAAACTTGAGTATATCGTGGATGTCAACATTTATCACGTTGAAGAAAGAGAGCTTCTTCGCCTTACCTTCCTCGTCTCGCTCCGTAACTTTCACCTTATCTTCGCCAAGCTTGCCGCCTTGTTGAGCAAACACCACATTCGTGAAAATGGAAAAAGCAAAGAGCATCAAAATCATAGAGCACAGAGCATAAAGCATAAAGTTCTGCGCCCTTCGCCCTTCGCTCTGCGCTCTTCGCCCTATGCCTCTAAATTTACAATTAAGATTCCCAAACCTAAAGCTCATAGCTTTCTCCTTCTAACAAACTGGTACGAAATATCGTCATACCTTGTTGTATCATCATGATCTATCTATCTCGCCGGCCTCTGCCCCGCCGACCGCCATCTGATCTGCGCATCCGCGACGCCCCATCGCCGCCTCTGGATCCCATAAACTCTCTGCGTAGTTCCTGCTGAAGCTGGGGGTTGTTCCGGAGCTGCTCCATGGAGATACCGCGGTCTTGTAGAACTCTGCGCATGTTCGGCGGAAGCCGACTGGGATCGAAGTTACCGCCACCGCCCCGATTCCGTCCGGGATCACCTTTATCACCTTTGTCGCCACCACCAGAAGGGCGATTACCGCCGCCGGCGCCTCGCCTGCCGCTACCGCCGCGACGTCCTCCTCCGCCACCACGACCGCCGCCACCGCCGGTTCCTTCACCCAGTGTAAGCGTCATTTCCTCTCCGGAATTATCCAGCTTGACCTTCTTATCTTCAATCTCTACAAGTTCTATTCCACCTGCAAAAGTATCACCTTCAGATAAATAATAGCTCTCGCCGCCGCCCTGGCGTTCTATGATAGCCTTATCGTTCGACTCGTCGGAACTGTCGGATATTACTGCTGTGAGCGCATAAGACGTGCCTTTCTTCTCACCACCTGAACCCAGGTTAAGGAAGAGATTCTTCTTGACAATAACACTGGTATAACGCTCAAGTCCCTCACGCGGGGCTTCTTCCGCGCCCTCCTCTGGCCTCTTCTTTTCCGCTCCTCCATCAGTCTGAGAGTCTTTCTCGCGCTCCTCGCGCATACGCTTTTCTACCTTCTTACTGAACGTCTCTCTCAGTTCGGGATCATTCATCAGATCCTCTGGCGATATACCCTCTTTCTCCATCATTTCCCGGGCTTCTGGCGGAAACGCATTGCCCGACCGTTCGCCGCGCTGAGACTGCCTTTGCGTGTTATCTGGCGCTGCCTCGCCCTCATCGGATTTGGTCTCTTCCTCTTCAACGTAGACCTCCACATCATAACCACCAATGTAGACTTCAGTATCAATGTACACACCATCATCAATGTACACATCATCATCAGCTTCTACAGCTTCGACCCTGACCGCCCTTACCCTTGCATTCCCATTTATGTCAGCATCCTGCGCAAGAACGATATGGGAATGCCCGGACATCAGGCATAGAGCGCAGAATACGAGACATAAAGCCAGGATCTGAATCCTGCTAGACCATTTCTTAGTTGTAATCCCCATCGTGAGCACCTCGTATAGCTTTCGTATGTTTTAGCGCGCCGCTCAGATGTCATACAGCGCCGTCGCAGTCATGGAAAGCTCAATTGATAGGAGAGTTTCCTTTCGATCTGATATTCCTATCCGCATACTATCAACCTTGATCCATTTGGCGGAATCCTGCAAATTATACATGAACTTGACCAACTGATCTATCTTGCCCTTAAATACCATCTTTATAGAGAATATATCCATCTGCTGCCCTGACGTGGCGCTCTTTAAGACACCAAGCTTCCCGAAATGCCAGCGAATCTCATATTTCTTTCTATCGACACCTTTGCTATAGAGTAGCAAACGCTTGCTTATCTTCGTTTTTTCTTCATCCAGCAACCCAGCCTCAGTCAGTATCTTTTTTATCTCGTCTATGTCGTATGTCTGTTCGTAAATGTTCAGTCCCGCCGTTCGTTTCTTGATAATGTACGTCTTGTTCCCATCGGTTATCGACCACCTGACATCTGTTTCTTTTGAAACGAGGGGATCATTAGAAAGTAAGATTCCGTTGTCTTCAAACTCCTGCCGCAGACCTCTTGAGACGATGCCATTGTCTAGATCGCTTTGGACTGCCATCTCAACATTAAACAGTCCCTTTGTGCCTTTGAGCCCAAGCGTCTTTCCTTGACGCGACTCTATTGATTTTACCAGCAATTGCTTGACTTCATCGGATATACCTTCACCTCTGGGGATAGGCGGGAAAACTGTTCCCTTTGACGCCACTTGTTCCACGTCCGCTGCTGGTACAGCAGTTTCCGGCTCTTCTAACGCGTCTGGTTCAGTCTCATTTCCCACCTGGTCGCCTTCATCTGGCGAACTATTGCCTTCTCCGCTCTGTTCCTCTGCCTGGTCGTCTGACTCAACGTTCTCAGGTTCCTCTGGCGTATCCTCTTCAGAGCGTTCATCGGATGGCTTATCTTCAGCGGCGTCGTCAGTATTGCTGGCTTCCTGCTCTATCTCGTTAAGTACCTGCCCCATATACATTCGGTCTATTATGGCTCCCAGAAGATCCTGCCTGGCGTTCCTCTCGCCTCGCTTTCTTCTACTGGTATCTGGTTTGGCATCCAATTGCTCAAGTGCCTTGATACCAGCCTGTTGAGCGGCCTCAGCGATGTAATTGATCATTGATGGACTTACGGTCCCACGTTTGAATGATATTTCCTTATATCCTGATTGCTCGCCGATGTCTTCCTCCAGATCAACGAGCATGGATTTCATACTTGCCAACTTCTGAACAGCCACTAGCCTCTCCTGCATTTCCTCCAGGCTGGATTTCTGCTTTGACCCTCCGTCCTGCAGCATGGGCAGTATAACGAAGTATACAAATATGGCAACAGCAACCAATGCTCCTATACTCAGAAAAGCTTTCTCACGCGTTGTTATTTCCCTCATTTGTGTTATTTAATCTCCTGCATTGCGTCCTGGTTGAGTAAACACGCAATCTGCACCTGAAGTATCTGGCGTTTATTTTTGGTCACCTTTGAGATGGAGCCATGCTTAACTTCATCGAAAAGTTTCACGTTGTCCAGAAGCTGTAGTTCGCTGAGAGTCAGGATCACTTTGCTCACATCGGCATGTGAATTTGCCTCCACCGACATTGTTACTTTGCCCTTCTTGTCGATAATGAGAGTGTTAAGCGCTATCTGTTTTCGATCCGGGAGACTGTTGCTCAACTCCCGCAGTACCTCCAACGGAGCCACGTAAGGTGTCATCACCTGTTGCATCAATATGCTGTTTTCCAGAGCAGTTCTGGCTTCGCTCGTTTCCTTCTTCTGCTCCAGTATCGCAAGCCTGCTTCTTACATCTTCTTTTAGCGCTTTTTTGGAATGACTCCACGTCATGAATGCCAGGCTGCCGCCGACTATAACCACAATCGCTGCTGCAGCGGCTAAAAGCATGGTGATCTTCCGCCGGGCTCGTTGGGCCCGCTGGCTGATTTCTTCTGGCAGCAGATTAGCGTTGACCGTTGGAGTCCGCTGTTCCCCAGCCGAGCCAATTACGCCAAGCCCCAGGGCTACGGACAATCCGTTGTTCGATCCCTCTTCCGGAAGATTTCCTTCTATGCCCTTCAAGGGATTCCAGACATCAACCGACAGGTCCAGCTTACTGGCCAGATAGTCATCCAGCCCCGGCGTTAGGGAGCCGCCGCCGCATAGCCACAGGCTGTCAATACCATCGTTCCCGTTATCCCCTCTAAACGCGCGGAGGGATTGATCTATCTGTAAAGCTAGATTACTCGCCCACTTATGCACAGGTGAATCTTCTTCAGCAGATCGGAGATCAGCTTCGTTGATCTTCCGTTCCTCTGCTTCCTGGAACGACAGCTTGTACTGCATTTCATACGACTGGGTCAGGTTGTTTCCGCCGGATGTAAAGCTCCTTGAAAAGTCCAGCCGACCATGCCGAATAACGCAAATGTCAGTCATTCCTGCGCCTATCTCGGCAACAGCCACCGTCCGCCCGGTGAGCTGCTCCTTGAATTGGTCAAAGATCAATCCGTAAGTAGCAAAGGAAGAGGGAATAATGGCAGTCAGCTTCAATCCTATCTGGTCAGCTATATATACATACCTCTGGATCGCGGCCTCTTTGGCGGCAACTACTTCCAGCGAGATACCCTCCGGGGAACGCTGGAGATTGTAGGTGCTGTAGATCGACTCTCCGATAGCGAAGGGGAGTTCAGAATCCACCTGTATGGGAACCATTTTGTCTATTTCTTCGTCAGTAGCGGTTGTTGGCAATCCAGCCAGTTTTTTTACTGTAACAAGCTGTCGCGGCACAGCTATGGCCACAGGCTTCGTTCTAATCACCCTGTCCTTGAACAACTGGCTCAAAGTGTCAATTACCACCTCATCGGGAATCCGCTCAGTCGCGGATCGGCGCGGATAGCTCCTCTCGCCAGAGTTCACAATAGTGATCCCCGATTGAGTCATATCCAACTGCAATACTTTGACAGAGTTTGTGCCAATATCAACTGTTGTAATGTGCTCCTTAGCCAATCCGTTCTCCTTGTTTCTGGATACTGGATACTGGATGCTGGATTCGGAACAAGTATCGAGTATCGAGTATCGAGTATCAAGTATCAAGCATCTATTCTTGCTTCCAGTATTTAGTTTTTATCCTATCTCCGCTTCGGTCTATCACTATGGTACAGGTCTGGACAATCTTCCCATCCAGGGATCTGCTTTCTGATTTGATCATAAAGACAGCGGAGCGGCACGACGCATAGTCAATGAGGCCCCTGAAGGTATTTTCGTCTATCCCCTGAACGTCCATCAACTGACCGATACTGGTGAATGGGCCTGCTTGCTGGCCGCCCTGTTGTGAAGACGTAACCATTGACGTCTGGCCCTCCGCCACCGTTCGGTAATCAATTATTGCCTGAGCTTTCTCTTCGTCCATCCCCGGCAGCATCATAAGGATTTCCAGCGGAGCGGTGTTGACGTTCACCTTGCCCTCCGAAACCTCATCGTCCGATATGGCAACCCTGTCAATGATATTTCTCATGTCCTGGACCGAGATCAGCTTGACCTCTCTGATCTCATCGGTGTTACCGAACTGGTTCTGATTCCTGTGGCTGACAATGCTTGCGGCAATTCCGCTGTCGATCCCATCCAGGCTCTGCAATTGATTCTCATCCGCCGTATTGATGTTTATCCTATTATTGTTATTGTTATTGTTATTATTCCCACTATCGACGGTGATACTGTCACTTATGGAATCAAAAGTCTCCTGCGATATAGCCGGAGCGTCAAGAAGCTGACCTATACCCGTATAGCCTCCCTGAGACTCACCGCCAGCGCCCGGCTGACCTGGTTGAGCACCACCTGGTTGACCTGGTTGAGCGGCTCCTGGCTGACCTGCCTGGCCGCCGCCTTGATTAGGCTGCCCACCACCACCACCTTGTTGATTGTTTCCCTGTTCGTTTCCATAGGCCACGATAGCTTGAGCTTCCTGTTCCGTTATGATATCCTGGCCTTCTGGGTTGATCCTCTGCTGAATCTGATTCGCGTCGCCACCGTTGATATTTGCGCGATCCCCGCCATCGCTGGTGACGTTTTTCTCTGCGGAGTATACGGTAGTTATATCCACAAGTGGGGTGGATTGTGCTCCTTCATCGACTTCATCTTCCTCGATGCTGCCAGATGTTACAGCAGATTCCCCGTAGAGCAGTTCAGGTGTCATGTCAGTGGCTTTTGCCATCTCGGCGGCAGTTCTGTAGGGACGGCTCTCTATAACTGCCGCCGCCAGAGCTTGCGCCTGGGCGGTTATTTCATCCTCTACCAATTCATCCGACGCTTCTATACAGTATATTATGGCTTTCGCCAGCGTTTCCTCGTCTATTATATTGACGTTTATCTTCGCTGATTCATCCGTCACAATTGTTTGATAGGTGCTTCTGTTAAGCTCCCCGGTCAATTCCTGCGCCCAATCTTCGTCCAGAGCATCATATATAGCTCCCTCCGTCGTCACTTCGTCTTCCTTGAGGAGTATTATTGCGCTTTCAAGTCCAGCCTTGGCGGCATAATATGCGCTCATCCGATCGCTCCAGTTTTTGGCGATTCTTATCTCAAGCTGCATGGAGTATATAAACTCAGACGCCAGAACCGTCAGGATAGTTATTATCCACAAGATGGAAATGAGCGCCATACCACGTTCTCCGATTGAGTTCTGCATCTTCATCTCGGCGCACCTCCCGTTGGCAGCGCAGCATCGTCAGTCGGCGGCTCACTGAGAGGGAGGTATATCACCACAGCCTGCGTCAGGGTTTTCTCTTGCGTATCTGCATCAGTTATTGTGAGAGTGATTTCCACAGCGCTGGGAATACCTTCTTCTTCCTCCATATCCCACGCGTCAATCCAATCTTCACTGTCAAAATATCTTATATTCAGCCCTGCGACGTAATCCACCAGAACCGAAGATTGCAGCTCTTCCTGCACTTCCTCAGAAGGAGAGCTTCCCATCAACTCCTCCAGCATATCCTCAAGTTCCTCTGTGTCCAGATTGCTGGTCTGTATCCGCATGAGGCTTTGTACCATTTCGTCATCAGGATTTGGCCCGATATAATACACGATCCTTGCCAGGTCGCTGGGAAGCGGATTATCCTCTCCTTCATCCAGCAGGTCATCGAAACCCTCTTCCATGGCAATGTAATATTCTTCCAGTCTCGGTTCCACGATGGCGACAAAACTTATCATGTCTTTGTCTACATCAGCTTCGTCTCCGCTTTCGACATAATCTTCCGACAGAATCACCATCTCTTCATCATCAGCGATGTAGAAAAGATTGCTGACGTCACGAGACATTCGATCCAGCGATGATCTGACCCTCTGGAGCATAATGATCTGCGTTTCGTCGCGCTGGTACACCTTGAGAGATGACCGGAAAGCGGCATAGACCGATCCGATGATCATCATGGTTATCATTGTGGACACCATAACTTCAATAAGCGTAAAACCGAACTCAGATTTCCTGTTTCTATGATCCAGCGCCAGGTGCATTTTCTCTCTCTATGGTTCTATCAGCCAAATAGGTCGTCAGTTCAACAGTTTCTTCCTGACCTCTCTCCTGCCAGTTCACTGTGACAGTCACTTCATAAAGCCCATCTGTATCGGATTCGGTAATATCAGAAGTCCACTGGAACCACGAATTTGAGCCGAACTCACCGTCCTCTGAACCTACCTCAATCTCACCCAGCATCTCAATCTCACCCATTTTTAGTTTGAGGAGATAGAGTGCGGTCGTCCTATTCTCGATTAAAGATTGGTTCTTCGTCCCCTGAGAGAAAGCCTGAAGCAGAGCCGGCAGCGCTATAGCGGCTATAGTCAAAGCCACAATGATCTCCAGAAGCGTAAAGCCCTGCTGATGGCCGCTATGGATTTCCGATTTTATGTTCTTAGATTTGCGCATCTCAGGTAATAATCGCTTTTATGAAGAACCGTCCAGCGGCAACTGCCCCAAGCCCCAGAAACAGATTAGCCCCCACATTCCAGAAGGCAAGCCCGGGACTTCCACCGCGCATCAGCTCAAATGTTTCGTGTCCAAAAGTTGAGAAGGTAGTAAAGGCGCCAAGTATACCGACTATACAGAAGAGCCGCACGCTGTTGCTTGAGAATTGTCGGATTTCCAGAAAGTATAAGAAACCGCCAATAATAAGACAGCCTATTATGTTCACAGTAAACGTACCTACATGCCCATTGTAATAGCGTTTTATCAGGCTATAAACCCCAAATCGCGCGATAGCCCCAACAAATCCGCCTGTTCCGACAAACAAAAACTGCTTTATCATCTGTTCTTCTATACGACTTTTTCACTTATGCAACGGACAAAGGCTGTAGGGGCAGGTTTTATCATGTAAATCCACTGTTATTTGGATCAACAGGTTCCCTAGCAAGTATAGCTTACGTTGGCTCAAGGCCCCTTAACCTGCCCATAATGGAAAACATACTTTGTATACCAAAACGGGCAGGTTCGGGGGTAAAAAGTTGGCACAAGTTGTATCCCTTATTGAACTTCCTACACCAAACGACAGTATCAGCATGATAAAACCTGCCCCTACACCGCTAAACTCATGTTATTTAGCAATTAAACTATTTAATCCGCCGCCTCAAAACCGAGTTCATTTATCTCTTCATCAGTCAACTCCCGAATTCCGGCTCGTCCTGTTGACCGCGTAACACTAACGAGAAAAATCCGCCCCGACTGGCTCTCCAGGTATATCTCAAAATCTTCAGCGGTGCCATCCGGGTAAAAGGTTATATACTGAAGCCCGCCGCGTCCACCGTCCTCAGTGCGCGGTGAAGAGAGTTGTACCATATCTATGTTACCGGGAAGCTTTTTGGGAATGCCGAGAATCCCCCCAGTACGCGAGTAAGATCCCGTCACCGCCTCATCGACCTCATCCTCATCAAATAAGCCTTCATCCCTTTCTGCCAACGCCGCCAGGCTTTGTGTCAGAGATGTTCTGGAAGCGTCGCTGATTACATTCCCTGATCTCTGATCAAGAAGTTCCAAAAGCGACAGCCAGTATTCCGCCTGATCTGGATCGAACATCACAACGTACTCTGTACGCTCACTTACGGCGGAACTACGCGCGAATTCCATGAGGCTTCTGATACTTCTGGCGGTGCTGCGAAGGCGCGTAGACTCAGCGAAACCCCGCATCCACGGCACTGTCGCCGAGAGCATCATAAGCATTATAAAAATGACTATTGAAAGCTCTATCAGCGTAAATCCGGACTTGTCATTCCACGTCCGTCGCCGGATTCTCATTATTCATCATCCTCAGACCAACTGATTATGTCGTCCTCTCCGCCCTCCTGTTTATCAGGACCGTAGGAGAAGATATCGTAGTCATAACCTTCGTGTGTGCTGGGTGACTCATAGATATATGGATTGTTCCATGGATCCATGAACTTGGTACCGCCTTTCACATAAGGGCGATTCCAGTTTAATGGCTCGGGCTGAGAAGTGGGTTTCCTGACAAGCGCATCCAGGCCCTGCTCCGTAGTGGGATAGTCACCGTTGTCCACTGCATACATATCCAGAGCCAGACCAATCTGATCTAGATCAATTTTTGCTGTTCGCGGTTTAGCATCCTTGAGTTTGTTCATCACCTGTGGGGCTACAATTCCACCAAGTAAAGCCAGAATAGCAATCACCACCATAAGCTCTATAAGGGTGAAGCCCTTCTGCTCAGACTTATATAGTTGCTTGAACATAACGTTCCTCCACGTTCTGTAATAGGGGATAAAAGATGGACTGGCCATCACCCTTCTACATTGAGATCATGTCGCTTGCTGAGAAGATGGGCAGTACGGCAGCCATGACGAGGAATCCTACGCCCAGGGCCATGATCAGGATTATCAATGGGCCTATCAGACCCGATATGCGATCCAACTGCTTGTCCATCTCGATCTCATAGTATTCTGACAGTTTAACCAGCATCTCCTCCGGGTTGCCCGACTCTTCACCAATAGCCAGCATGTGCGTAACGAGAGCAGGAAACTGGCCGCTTCTCTGAAGCGAAGCAGCCAGCGATTCACCTCGCTCAACTTCCTTTTCGCTGTCCTCTATAATTTTCTTATATAGCTCATTACCTATAGTTTCCCGAACTATGGCCAGGGATTGCAAAATGGGCACACTGTTTTCCATTAAAGTGCCCAACGTGCGAGAAAAGCGGGTCAAAGCAGAGGTGCGATATATGGCCCCAGCCAACGGCAGTTTAAGCTTCCATTTGTCAATATTAGATTTCCCATCTTCTGTGCGAGAATATTGCCGCAGAAACACTACGAGCCCAACAATAACAATGAGCAGAACCCACCAATATCCTTTGATAAACCCTGTGAAAGCCATAAGTACTTGTGTGGGCCACGGCAACGCCTCACCCAAGTCAGCAAACATGCTGCTAAGTCTCGGAATGACGAAGAGGGTAAGAACTAACCCTATGGACACCCCAACAAAGATCAATATGATGGGATAGAAAAGCGCTGCTATAACAGTGCTCTTCAGCTTGCGCTGCTTTTCTGAAAAATCCGCCAGTTTGGCCAACACAGTCCCCAGCACTCCGCCGGTCTCCCCGGCTCTGACGATGTTTATGTAAAGATTCGAGAATACCTTATCGTGTTGTCCCATTGCGCTATGCAGAGTGCTGCCATGTTCCACGTCATACCGTATCTGGTCCACGATGCTTCTGAAAATGGGATTAGTTATCTGCTCCGACGCCACAGACAGGGAGCGGATCAACTGGACTCCTGAGTTAAGCAGAACAGCCAGTTGGTAACTGAAGAACTCCACCTCACTAGCTTTAACCCTACGGCCTAATCTGAGTGAGGTGAACTTACCCTTTCCCTTTATAGCTTCTTCTGACACAGACATGGGGTAGTAGCCACTGCCTTTAAGCTTGGCCACTAGTTCAGCGTTGTTAGCGGCCTCCATGGTACCTGTTACCACCCCACCAGCCCTGGTCATAGCTTGATAATCAAATCTTGGCATTCTCTATTCCTCGATACTTGATACTTGATACTTGATACTTGATACTTGATACTTGATACTTGAT
>SDBU01009022.1_pt1 | contig 11250 bp, 11 predicted proteins | sample 2277071 | NCBI WGS metagenome assembly SDBU01 (sample SAMN10397929, study PRJNA504765) | marine sediment metagenome | isolation source: marine sediment core GS08_GC12, 126 cmbsf | place: Arctic Ocean: Gakkel Ridge, Loki's castle | collected 2008 | reverse complement strand
CCTTCTCTCTCCTTGACCAAGACCTTTCAAAAGCAAGAGAAGTCATTCGTGAGGGTATTCTGCAATGGCGTCACTGGCTAATCTAACATTACAAAAAAGGATTGGCTTGCTTGTTCTGGCTGGATTAGCGGTAGGCCTCGGCCTATTTAGTTGGCTGGGGGTACAGTCAGTAAATGAGAGTGTCGAGAGAACCCTTGACGAACGGCTCACTATGGCACGTATGATGGCAAACCACTTAGACGAAACCCTGACCTATCTCCTTGTGCAATTGCAGAATGCCGCCAATCTCAGCGAGGGACTTCCCACTGAGGAGCAGTTTGACTCAGTGGCAGATTCGCTACGCGAGACACTTGATAAGTTGGGGATTTCTACACAAAGTATCATTCTCATTGACAGGGAAGGCAAAATCCTCCGGCTCAACCCGGAGGACTCTGGAATTAGCGAAATAGATATGCTTGACCATCCTACAGTAAAAAAGGCTTTAAAAGAGGGGGTGCCTACCATCTCTGGCTTAGTGTCTAGCCCGTTGACACAGGTGCCGGTAGTGCTCATCAGCGCTCCGATCTTGAATGAGAAGGCTCAAATCGTGGGGGTGCTAACCAGCTCGATTGATATCGAGCAATCCAGTATTGGCACTTTTGGCCAAACTATAACAGTGGGAAAGACCGGATACACCGAGATTGTTGATGGAAACGGAGTTGTCCTTGCCAGAACTAAGCCAGGCTCTCCTCCTGAAATATTTGAAACGAGTGACCATCCCGATCGCTTTGCTGAATTAATCAGTCAAGGAAAGGCTACCGTCGGGACATGCCATAGATGCCATGAAACCAAAGAGACACTGGAGAGACGCCGGGATGTGCTCGCTTTCGCTCCTCTTTCCACAACCTCTTGGGGAGTCGCCATTCGGCAGTCGGAAGAAGAGGCTCTTGCTCCTACTTTACAGCTGAGACAAAGATTGCTTCTTCTGGGAATGATAGTAATAATCAGTACCGTTCTCCTAGTGTGGGTAACGATGCAAGGCATTGTGAAACCAGTCAGAATGCTTACTGCCGCTGCCCAAAGAGTGGCAGCAGGAGACTTCAAAGCGGTAATCCCGGTCAAGCGCCAGGACGAGATTGGGCAGCTGAGTAATGCTTTCTACACTATGACTCAAGAACTGGCTAAATCCAGGGATGAGCTAGTGTTACGCAACGAGGAGCTGAAGACCTACGCCGCGTATGTGACCCGCATTCAGGAAGTAGAACGCCAGCGGATTGCCCGAGAATTACACGACGAGACAATCCAGTCACTGATCTTGCTTTGTCGGCGACTGGACACCATGCAGGGTGTCAGCGAGTCCCTACCTTCCTCGCTGAGCGATAGCCTGCGAGAAGCTAGGAAGACCGCCGAGGAAGTTGTCAACGAACTTCGCGACTTCACCAAGGCTCTGCGGCCTCCGATCTTGGATGACCTGGGGATGGTGACCTCTATTCGCAGACTGCTAGACGACTTCATGGAACGGACTGGAACAAAAGGTCAGCTAAAGGTAGCAGGAGAACAACGGCGCTTACCATCAGATACGGAACTGGGCATGTTTCGTATTGCTCAAGAGGCGCTACGGAATGTGGAACGCCATGCGGAGGCAACTCGTGTAGCGGCAACAATAACCTTCGCCAAACATGAAGTGAAGCTAGAGGTAGTCGATAATGGGGTAGGCTTCTCTATGGCATCTGTCTTGAGCGACTTTACGGCCAGTGGTCAACTGGGACTCCTTTCTATGCAGGAGCGTGCCGAATCACTCGGCGGTAAACTGGAGATTCAGACCAGCCCGGGGAATGGTACCAGGGTAATTGTCTCTGTTCCTTAGCTCACTACCCATTGGACTAAAAAGTCTAGAAGTTCTGCGTATTGATAAACTTGGCTCCCCAGTGAGGACTCGAACCTCAAACCCATCGGTTAACAGCCGATTGCTCTACCATTGAGCTACTGGGGAAGGCATGGTATTATTAGCTCGGATTAGCTATAACCTGCCCGATTAACCTTATCATAGCACAGGTATGATTAATCAGACAACCTTATAGCTAATAGTCGAAACTACCGCTAGGCTGTAGGTTCGAGTCCTACTCGGGGAGCTTTTTGCTTTTGCTAAATAGATGATTATACCCATCCTCATCTTAATTGTAATTCTCGTGCTCGGTCTGGGCTGTGGGGTAGCCTTTTGGTTTGTCCTCAGGCATAGGCAGCCAGCCAAAGAAATTGCTAGCGCCGAGACTTTACCCTTTCGCTGGAGCTATATCATACTGCCATTAGCCATTCTCTCCCTGTCAATAATTTTGACTGCCTACTTCTACCATCAACTTTCCACAGAGGTAGCTTATCACTTCAAATTTGATGGCTCACCTGATAGGTGGCTCAGTCGCGAAATGACTACTATCTGGCTCTTGGTGCCACAACTCCTGCTTGCCCTGGTAGCCGGAGCCATCACCTGGGGAACAACAAAACTGGGTATCCTATCCAGACAGCCAGAGAACACCTGGATAAAGCCAGAAAGAATACTTTCGCTTATGGGCAACATGATTGCACTGCCCCAAATCATTCTCTGCTTTGCAATGCTTGATATTTTCAGCTACAATGCTTACCAGATACACATTATGCCCTTATGGGTATTCGCCCTGATTATCATGGGATTAGGCGGTATTACTCTGGGCGTATTCTTTATCCTAGCTATCCGGCGGGCTTGGCGAGCTACCTGATAGCACCGTCCGGCAAAAACTTTAAGGAGAGATAGTAGTGACCGAACAGGCACCGGGAAAGGTTGATATGGAAAAGATTGTCTCTCTGTGCCGGCGGCGTGGGTTTATTTTCCCCAGTAGTGAAATCTACGGTGGACTATCTAGTTGCTGGGATTATGGCCCTCTGGGAGTAGAGCTAAAGCAAAATATCAAGCAGGACAGGTGGCGAGCTGTGGTTCAGGAGCGTGACGATATAGTCGGTCTGGACTCCAGCATCCTGATGCATCCCCAGACCTGGGTAGCCAGTGGGCACCTTGAGGGGTTTACTGACCCCCTGGTAGAGTGTAAGAATTGTCACCTGAGATGGCGCAGTGATGATTTTAAGGGCAACATTTGCCCATCTTGCGGTGGCGAATTAACCGAGCCTCGTCTATTCAATCTGATGTTCAAGACCTCTATGGGGCCTATAGAGGACATGGCTAGTGTAGTTTACCTGCGCCCGGAGACAGCCCAGGGTATCTTTGTTAACTTCCAGAATGTAGTTAATACCACCAGAATGAGGTTGCCCTTCGGCATCGCCCAGATTGGTAAAGCCTTTCGCAATGAGATTACCACCGGCAACTTTATCTTCCGCACTCGGGAATTCGAACAGATGGAAATCGAGTTTTTTGTCAAGCCGGGAACTGATGAGAAATGGTTTAACTATTGGGTGGAAGAGCGCACTAACTGGTATGTGAAATTAGGCATCAAGAGAGAAAACCTGCGGCTACGCCAGCACTCCAAAGAGGAATTGGCACACTATGCCCGGCTGTGCTCTGACATTGATTACCTGTTCCCTATGGGCTGGTCTGAGCTAGAAGGCATTGCCAATCGGGGTGACTTTGACCTGGTTCAACATGCCAGCTTCAGCGGTAAGAGCCTGGACTACTTTGACGAAGAGACTAAGGAACACATTGTCCCTTATATAATTGAGCCATCGGCTGGGGCAGACCGCTCGTTCTTGGCTTTCCTCTGTGATGCCTATGAGGAACAACTGGCTGAGGGGGAAATCAGGGTAATACTTCATCTTCATCCCGCTCTGGCTCCCATCAAGATAGCCGTATTGCCCCTGAGTAGACGGGAAAAGCTGGTGGCAGCAGCCAAACAGATATATGCTGACCTGCGCCAATGCTGGATGGTAAGCTACGACGATGCCCAGAGTATCGGTCGTCGTTATCGGCGGCAGGACGAGATTGGCACTCCGTTCTGTGTTACCGTTGACTTCCAATCGCTGGAAGATGAGCAAGTTACCATCCGAGAGCGGGACAGCATGAACCAGATACGAGTCCCCACCAGCGAGCTAAAGAACACACTCCAATCCAAACTGGAAGGCGAATCCCTGTTCATCCTGCCCCCTGGCGGTCAGATATGGAAGGGAGACAAAGGGGAATAGGGTCACCTGATGAAAATCCTCCACTTTGCTGACCTCCACCTCGGTGTTGAAAGCTACGGGCACATTGACCCGAATACCGGCTTACCCACACGCCTCCTAGATTTCCTGTCTGTCCTTGACCAGGTTGTAGACTATGCCCTGGAAGAGAAGGTAGACCTTGTTCTTTTCTGTGGTGATGCCTATAAGAGTCGTGAGCCAAGTCAGACTCAGCAGCGGGAATTTGCCAAACGCATAAATCGCCTGTCCACCAGTGGTATCCCAATCTTCCTCCTCATTGGCAACCACGACCTGCCCAACGCTATAGGTCGGGCGACCACTACTGAAATCTTTGATACCCTGGCGGTTAAAAATGTTTATGTTTCCAACCGTCCTGACATTTACCAAATTCCAACCAATAGCGGCGTTATTCAAATAGCCTCCTTACCCTGGTTAAGACGCAGTGCCCTTTTAAGCAAGGAAGAGACTAAAAATCTTGACTTTGACCAGATTAACCAAAGGCTACAGCAAGTATTAACCAATATCATTGCTGCCAATGTCCCAAAACTTGACCCGAAACTACCCTCTATACTAGCTGCTCATGTCTGGGTCTCCGGAGCACAAGTCGGCTCAGAGAAGTCAATGACCATAGGACAAGAGCATGCCCTGCTACTAAGTAATCTCGCCCAGCCCGCCTTTGACTATATCGCTCTGGGTCATATTCACAGACACCAGGTGCTGTCCCATAATCCGCCGGTAATCTATTCCGGTAGCCTGGAGCGGCTGGATTTCAGCGAGGAAGAAGATGCCAAGGGGTTCTATCTGGTAGAAATAGAGCAGGATAAGGAGACAGGTAACAGACAAGTATCCTTTGACTTCCACCCGGTAACCGGGCGCTACTTTCTCACCATAAATATCAATGTTGAACCGCAGGACATCAACCCAACAGCCACCGTGCTCAAGGCTATCACCGAACAGGAAGACAAGGTCAGGGATGCCATAGTCCGCCTCCAGATTAGCCTACCAGCTGAGGTTGAAGGACAGCTTAGAGACAATGACATCAGGAATGCGGTAAAAGAAGCTCACTACTTTACCATTGCCAAGGATATTAAGCGGGAGGCACGCCGCAGACTGGGTCAGTGGACAGCCGAAGAAATAACCCCCCTTGACGCCCTGAAAGCCTGTCTTGAAGCATGGGAGGTTTTCCCTGAAAGGATGAAAGTTTTGCTTGAATATGGTGAGAAGCTTATTCAGGAGCAGAGAACGAGGCAGGGATAAAAAGTCTTTTTTGAAGGGGTGTCTAAGAGGGGCTCCGCCCCTCTTTTTAATATTCCTCCCCCTATTTCTACCGAGCTTGTCTACGTGTTATACTGTGCCAAATAATCAGGAGGTAAATCATATGGCGCCGCGAAAATCAAAGACAGACCCTCAAATCCTGGAAATGCCACCGCAAAAGATGGCGGTGGTCTATGGCAAAGGTGCCCCGGATAAGGTCTTCCCTGAGCTTATGCCGGCTCTCTATGGTTCAGTTTACACTCTAAAGTTTGACCTCAAGAAAAAGGAGCTGCCTGCCTTTAAGGTCAGCGGACTCCGTGCCCGTTATCCTGATGCCCACCTTGTTCCTATAGAGGAATGGACACATATTATCGGTTTGCCTATCCCTGAGGGCACCACTTCCTTACCCCAGAAAGTCCCCAGCATTGAGGTCAAGATTGAGACCTGGGAATATGGCACCGTTACCCAGATTCTCCACCTCGGAGCTTATGACCAAGAGTATGCCACTGTTGAGCGACTACATAAGTTCATTGAAGACAGCGGTTACGAGATAGCCGGCGTCCACGAAGAAGAATACCTCACCAGTCCTGATGCCAAAGTCGTCAAGACCATTATCAGGTACCCTATCAAGAAAAAGTAGTAACCGTTTACAACCGGTGTCCGCGAAATGTATGGACTAAACTAGACCAAACAGATAAAACACCACCACCACAATTAAAGCTGATAGAAGGGCACCTGTAGCCACCTGAGCTAGTGAGTGATGCTTCAATTCCATCCTTGCCCAGGACATTAAAGGGATTAGTACTACAGCTACCGCAGCTATCCAGCCATATAAAATAACCAATGCGGTTACTGAAGCAGTTAGAAAGGCGGTATGAGCGCTTATCTTCCACCAGAGATTTATGCCCATAAATATGGCTATTGCTGAAAGTGCAGCCACAAATGCAGCTACTAGAATTAGTGGTGCCCCGCAGTAAACAAGAATGGTACACGCCACGCCAGCACAAGCACCGGCTAGCCAGTAAAGCTTGGTCCTTTGTTGGCGAACACTGATAGAGATGCCATCAAGCCTCCCTTTCCGAACCAGGTAAAGAATAACCAAAAAAACTGGCAATATACTAACCGCTGTTAAAATTAGCGACCATTTAACGGCGTCAAGTATGCTTGATGTTGACTCAAAGGAAAGCAATAGGATAATTGCCAAACTCACCAAGAAAGGGTTCAGGATGTTTGAGGTCAGGTTAGCTATTCGTCTTCTCATCTCAATTTGCATTTGCCAGAAGCTACTCCCAAGTCTATCAAAGCCAGACCTATCGCCATACTAACCTATTACTATAACATTTTGCCAACCCACCTCTTCAACCCTCCCCAGATAAAAAGATTCCCATTTATAAGCTTGCTTGATTTTACCCAGTACTTACTTGTATCCTTGTTGGAGACTATGGCAGAGAAAGAATTTACCGGGCCAGCGGTTGAGATAAATAAGGCGTCTTTCAGCTACAACAACATAAAGGTGCTTAATGAGCTGTCATTGCAGGTGCCTACTGGTATAAGCTTCGGATTACTTGGCCCCAATGGTGCCGGGAAAACCACGCTTATTCGGCTACTGGTCGGTTTATTAAGACCCAAATTGGGCAGTGTCCAGATACTGGGACAAAAGCCCTCCAGGAAAACAGCTCACCTTATTGGCTACATGCCACAACTCCATTCCCTTTACGCCGAGCTATCGGTTATGCAGAATGTGGACTTCTTCGCCAAGATTTGCCGACTGACTAATAAAACTGAGCGGGCCCAGCGGGTAGAAGAGGTTATTAGGCTGGTTGATTTGTGGCCACGCCGTAACGACTCCGTGCTGAAGTTGAGTGGTGGGATGAAACAGAGGGTTAGCCTGGCTTGCGCTATAGTTCATCACCCACCCCTTCTTTTCCTTGATGAGCCTACTGTTGGCCTTGATCCTGAGTTAAGGGTTACCTTCTGGGAGCACTTTGCTGCCCTGACCAAGCAGGGCGTCACCCTTATTATTTCCAGTCATACTATGGATGACGCTGCTCACTGTGACCGCCTTGCCTTTATGCGTGATGGTAAGGTCATTGCCCAGGGCACTCCCAGCGAGCTACAGCAAGCTACCAGCGAACCGGGAGCCACTCTAGAAGGCGCCTTTCTCTATTTTATCCACCGTGAGGATAAAAATGATTCCTAGTCAAGCATTTACCATTGCCGCCAGGATTATAAACCAGCTAATACGAGACCGCAGAACAATGGCTCTGATTGTGGTGGTGCCAGTGGTGCAAATGACCCTCATCGGTTTAAGCTTCCCCGAAAGCAGTGTTCTGGATTATATCGCCCCGGCACTGCTGGCAACACTGGCGCTATTCTTCAGTTTTCTGCTTACCGGGATTAGTTTCCTGAGAGAACACTCTCAGGGCACTATGGAACGCCTGATGGCATCACCAGTATCACGTTTGGACATAGTGGTTGGCTATTTATTTGGCTTTTTTATATTTGCCCTGACCCAGACCTTAATTATACTCCTGTTCACTATTTATGTACTGGATGTCCGCTACTACGGGGATTTATGGCAAATTTTCGTCTTTCAAATTGTGGTAATAATCGGGGCAGTCAATTTAGGCATATTCATATCAACCTTTGCCCGCAACGAGTTCCAGATGACTCAATTCATCCCCTTAATCATAATTCCCCAGGTATTTCTCTCCGGGGTTATCTGGCCAGTGGAGCAGATGCCCGATTACCTACAGTGGCTCTCGGTAGTACTGCCTCTGACCTACGCCGTAGACGGACTCCGGGGTATTATGCTCGCTGGCAAGAGCTTGCTCGATGTCGGCTTTGAGCTATCGGTGCTGATTGGCTTCGCTGTTATCATATCAATCCTGGCGGCTATTACCCTCAGGAGAGATGCCGCCAGCTAACTACTTTCGCCCCGACTCATTCGCCTTTACCTCAGAACCCTCTGTCAAGTTACCCCCAGATAGGCAGAGTGTGGTAAAATAGACATGCCCAGCAGTTAAGGAATAGCAATGAAAGCAGTTATCCTGGTCGGTGGTGAGGCAACCAGACTACGCCCCCTCACCATCAATACGCCCAAAGCCATGGTCCCCGTGCTTAATACCCCACTTCTAGAGCATGTCATCCGCTACCTCAGCTCGCACCAGATAAAGGATATAACCCTGGCTCAAAGCCACCTTGCCCAATCTATTGAAAGCTATTTTGGTGACGGTAGCCAGTTTGGGGTCAAGCTCAGCTATACCGTAGAAGCTGTCCCTCTGGGAACAGCCGGGGCAGTGAAGAATGCCGAAAGCTATTTAGATGAGACCTTCCTGGTGCTGAACGGCGATGTTTTCACCGACCTGGATATTAAGGCTATGATTGACTTTCACCAAGAAAGAAGGGCAAAGGCAACCATTGCCCTGACGCCGGTAGACGACCCCACCAGTTACGGCTTAATAGAAACTGATGCTCAGGGTAGGGTTACCCGATTTCTAGAGAAGCCTGAGTTGAGTGAGGTAACCACCAATATGATAAACGCCGGCATCTATCTTCTGGAAGCCGAAGTCCTGACTCAAATCCCGCCGCAAACCAAGGTCAGCATTGAGCGCGAGGTATTTCCCAGGCTATTGGAAAGGGGTGAGCCAGTTTATGCCTATCCTTCCTCCGCCTATTGGATAGATATAGGCGCCCCGGAGAAATACCTCCAACTGCACCGCGACCTGCTCAGCGGCAAAAGTAGCCAGTATACTCCCCCACCTGAAAGGGTAGTGATTGGAGAGCATTGCCATATCCACCCCACCGCCCAATTAAAGGGAGCGGTAGTCATTGGTACTGGCTGCACCATTCTGGAAGACGCTGTAATTGAGGAATCCGTTATCTGGCGAAATACTCAAGTAGGACAGCGGGTTAAGGTAAAGAACTCTATTGTGGCTGACAACTGCTGCCTCAATGTCGACAGCATTATTGAGGACTCAATTCTGGCGGATAATGTAACCGTAGCCAGTGGTGGTAAACTTGAACCAGGCAGCAAAATCTGGCCAGGGACAAGCCTTGCATAGTGCTACGAGTAATCAAGTGTTTTCTATTAGGCAATGTGTATGTGCTGTTGCTTGACAATAGGGACAGATTGTGTGTTATCATCATAAGTAGTCACGGGGTCACAAGCTCCTTGACAACGGGTGCTAGTTCAGTGATGGACAGTCCTGTGGCTAGTACCCAGAATATTCAGGTGGCGCTGGGGGGACTCGAACCCCCAAGGTTGAAAACCGCCCGACTGCTAATCGGGTATGTATGCCAATTTCATCACAGCGCCACGAACAACAGAGGAGTGGTGTGTTATCACCACTCCTCGTTATTCAGTTTTCTTTCCCCCCTCTTTGTTCTTTTTGGGTTTTCCCACTGCTATACCAGCACGTCTAAGCTGGTCAAGCATCCCCATCAGCATTGGGCTAAAACGTTTGTCTACTTCATCCAAATCCTTCTTAGAAAGTTTGTAAACAATGTTAGACGTATCGTCTTTATTCCAATATTCCGCATGCACGGTTGGAGTATTTGCTTTGATGTAGCCCTTCTCCCGACAATAATCTTCAGCTATTTGCAGATACAGTACCAATATACTATCCGCAGTAACCCCAGCAAGCTTCAACCAGTGGTATTTTCGAAGGTCTTCCTTCTTAAGGAGTGCTACTCTGCCAACTCTTTCAACGGGAATAAATTTCTTGGCAATCCAGCGAGAAATCGTTTGCCTAGTTACCTCAAGCTCCTCAGCAGCTTGCGAGACGGTAAGGTATTCATCTTTAAGTGCCATCGATACGTAACTCCTGACCTTCCTAATAGTAACACTGGCATTACATGTTTGTCAAGTCTTTTTCGAGGTTTTTATGCAAATAACTGATTATTTTTTTACAGAGACTCAAGCGGCAGAGTTTTTGGGCGTGAATCGTATCACCATATGGCGGTGGATAAAAAGTGGGAGACTGAATGTCCAACGCTTTGGCAGCGTAGTGTTTATCCCTAAGTGGGAAGTTGACTTAATCAAGGAGACAAAGAAAGGGTAAGGGGGGAGTTTCGCAACAAGCTACTATTTTGAGTGCCAATCTATAGCTATGCTATAATATAGCTATGTGGGACAGACTGGAACAAATAGAGAAGCGTTACCAGGAGCTAGACCGGCAAATGGCCTTGCCTGAAGTAGCCTCTGACCTGGAACAGTTGCAGATGCTGGCTAAGGAGAGAGCCAGCATTGAAAATCTGGTAAAACTGTATAAGCAATATAAAGCAACCTCCAAGTCGCTTCAGGAAACAAGGGCGATGCTAGATGATGGGCTGGACGAAGACATGGCGGCTTTGGTCAAGCAAGAGATAGCAAGCCTTGAGTCGCAGCAAGAGCATCAGCTTCAAGAGCTAAAGCTTGCCCTTCTGCCCAAGGATGCCAGTGATGAAAAAGACATCATTATGGAAATTCGGGCTGGGGCTGGTGGCGATGAAGCCGGACTGTTTGCTGCTGACCTCTACCGTATGTATAGTCGGTATGCCCAATCTAAAGGTTGGGATATAGATATTATTAATGTCAATGAAAGCGGTATAGGCGCCTTCAAGGAAATCATATTTGAAATAAAGGGCAGAGGTGCTTTCAGCCGACTCAAGTATGAAAGGGGAGTCCATCGGGTGCAACGGGTGCCTGTTACCGAGTCCTCGGGTAGAATTCATACCTCAACGGCTACGGTAGCTGTTCTGCCCAGGGCTGAGGAAGTAGACATATCTATAAATCCTGACGACCTCAAGATTGATATCTTCCACAGTGGTGGTGCCGGGGGGCAGAATGTAAATAAGGTAGCCACCGCTGTCCGC
>SDBU01009021.1_pt1 | contig 11250 bp, 6 predicted proteins | sample 2277071 | NCBI WGS metagenome assembly SDBU01 (sample SAMN10397929, study PRJNA504765) | marine sediment metagenome | isolation source: marine sediment core GS08_GC12, 126 cmbsf | place: Arctic Ocean: Gakkel Ridge, Loki's castle | collected 2008 | reverse complement strand
GAGCTGGGACCGCTTGGCACCTTCACCCTGCGGGTGGTGCGGCCGGTCTTTGATGGCGATATGCTCCTCGGCTACCTGGAGCTGGGCATGGAGATTGAGGACGTTCTGGCGTGTATTCACGACGAACATGGAATCGAGTTGGCGGCGACCATCAACAAGAACTACATTGAACGAGAAAAGTGGGAATCGGGCATGAAGATGCTCGGCCGGCCCGCTGATTGGGACCTCTACGAGGACGATGTGCTAATCTATTCCTCCGTGGACCCGCTCCCGTCTGAGATCGGTCAGTGTATCAGTGAGAAGAATTATACCCACCATAAAATGACATTTGAAGCTGCATTCGAGGCCGAACAGTGGAGTGTTCTGTTAGGTCCCCTGAATGATGCTTCCGGCGCCGAAGTGGGCAACCTGATCATTTTACAGGACATCTCCGAAGTCAGGGCGGCATTTCGCCGGCTTGTCGCAGTGTCGATTGGTGCGGCGCTGGTTCTTCTGTCCGCGCTGTTTGGTTTCATGTTTGTCATCCTGCGACGGGTCGACCGGGGCCTACGCGAGCAGCAGGCGGACCTCGCAAGGTCGGAGATGTTCCAACGTACGCTGATAGAGACGTCACCCGATTTCATCTTTGTTCTCGATACCGACGGCACGATCCGGAAAGTGAACCGGTGCCAGCCCGGCCACCGCGAAGAGGACGTCGTTGGCCAAAAGGCCCTGATGTTCATCCAGCCGGAATATCATGGCGCCTTCGAGAAGGCCTTCCGGCAGGCAATCGACACAGGGCGGCTTCAGACCATAGAAACAGAGGTCGATCTCCCGGAAGGGCGGCGCTACTTCCTCAACCGCCTGAATCCGGTGTCCCTTACCGGTGAGGAAGGCTCGGTCGTGCTCATCGCCACCGACATCACCGAGCGCAGGCGGTCAGAGGAGGCGCTGCGGGAGTCAGAACATGAACTGTCTATTCGGAACAAGATTGCCAATGTTTTCCTCACCATTCCTGATGATGAAATGTACAGTGTAGTGTTAAATATAATCCTTGAAGCAATGGAAAGCAAGCTTGGCCTCTTCGGTTACCTCACCCAGGACGGGGCATTGGCTGTCCCTTCAATGACTAGATCCGTTTGGGACAAGTGCGCTGTCGCCGATAAGAAGATCGTATTCCCTCGTGACACATGGGGGGATAGCATTTGGCCACGGTCTATGAGGGAAAAGAAGACCCTCTTTTCAAATGAGCTTTCCACCAGAACGCCCGAGGGGCACATGCCTGTACAGAGAAACATTAGTCTGCCCATCATCCATCAAGGGGAGCCAATCGGGCTCATTCTAGTTGCCAATAAGGAAACGGATTACGACGAGAAAGACATCCAGCTACTCGAAACTATCGGCGGTGCCATAGCACCTATCTTGAACGCGCGATTGGAGAGAGATAGACAAGAGGACAAGCGCCAGAAGGCAGAGGAAGGGCTGCAAGAGCGTACCCACGACCTTGACGAGCGTGTGAAGGAGCTTCAGGGGTTATACGGGGTTGCCAAAGCGGTTACCGAGTGTACGAGTATGGAGGATTTGTTCAGACGTGCCACCGCGCTCCTCCCCGTGGCCTGGCACTACCCGGAGATCACGCGCAGTCGGGTGGTTTTCGATGGACAGGAGCACTTCGCCGAGCCCTTCGAGCCGACTCGCTGGAAGCTGGCGGCCGATATCGCGGTCGGCGGGAAGTTTCGCGGCACAATAGAAGTCTACTACCTTGAAGAGCGGCCGGAGCTGGACGAGGGACCGTTTCTCACCGAGGAGCGCAATCTAATCAACGCAATCGCCCGCATGTTGGGGGATGCGGTCGAGCGCATCAGATCGAAACATAGGCTGACACAACAATCAGCGATCCTTGAAGCAACATCCGATTTTGTGAGCTATGTCGATCCGGACGGAAAGGTCCTTTACATAAACAGGGCTGGCCGGAAAATGTTAGGCATCGGTGAGAACGAGGATCTGGCCTCCATACGCATTCCTGAATATCAACCTGCATGGGCTACCGAGCGTCTCATGAACGAGGGATTTCCGACAGCCATGAACACAGGTGTGTGGCACGGCGAATCCGCAATCATTGGAGCCGACAATGAGGAGATACCGGTGTCACAAGTCCTCATGGCACACAAGCTGAAGAATGGGGAGCTGGATTATTATTCTACCATCATGCGCGACATATCCGAACTAAGAAAAGCAGAACACGAAAAGGAGAAGCTGACAGATCAACTCTACGAGTCGGATAAAATGGCCTCGATCGGACAACTGGCAGCCGGCGTCGCTCACGAAATCAACAACCCGGTCGGGTATATTTATTCGAACTTGAATACCATGAACAAGTATCTCTGGAAGGTCGTGAAAACGATCAAGGAATCCGGTGCCTTAGAAGACATCCACGCTGAACTAGAAGACCTGTTGACCGATTTTGGCGATGCCATTGCCGAGTCACTTGAAGGTGCGGACAGGGTCAGGCAGATTGTATCCGATCTGAGGAGTTTCTCGCGGGCAGATTCGGGGAAAATAGAATCCGTCAACATCGTCAGGTGCATTGAAACAAGCTTGAACGTTGTGTGGAATCAGCTCAAGTACCACTGCAAGGTCGAGAAGGAGTATGATGATCTCCTGATGGTCAATTGCTATCCCAGCAAGATCGACCAGGTTCTTGTAAACCTGCTGGTAAATGCCGGCCAGGCAACGCAGGGCAAAGAAGGACTGATAAAGATCACAGCCCGGGTTGAAGGCGATGACGTAATTGTCTCAATTCGAGATAATGGTGTGGGAATTCCCGAAGAAAACCTGAAGGCCATATTCGATCCGTTCTTTACGACGAAGGATGTCGGTTCAGGTACCGGGCTTGGCTTGAGCGTGTCGTACGGCATTGTCCAGGAGCACGGCGGCCGGATTGAGGTTGACAGCAAGGTTGGCGAAGGAACCGAGTTTCGGGTGATTCTGCCACTCATACAGCCGGTCGCGAAGCCGGAAATTGCCACGACATGATAAGAATGAGTGATTTCGGGAAATCGAAGAAGATGCTCCTGCTCAAGTGAGCGCCCAGCGAAGGGCACATTTTGTTCTCCGTTGCAAGGTGCTGACCATGGTTCAAATTATTCTTTGACAGTAAGCTTCCCTGCCAAGTGGACAATTCATAAGTAGAGACTTCGGCTTTCTTCTGTTTCCGGAAGATTGTTGGTGACAGGCCGTCCAGAGCATTATGGGATCGACGCAAACACCGGTGAGTTGTGGTTCGAACCCGACAATCCGGATGACTGCGTTGGGGCATTAGATTATGTATTTGAGATCGCGGCGACCGACGGGATAGATACTTCTGACTTTTGTGAGATTGTCCTTCTAATGAATTGTTGCATCGGTTGGCGTGGTAATGCCGATATGCAGGGTGGCATTGATGTGGGAGATCTGACATTCCTGATCGGCTACCTGTTCCAGTCCGGTTCTGCGCCGACCTGCTTGGACGAGGCCGACGTAGACGGGAGTGGGAGTATTGATGTCGGTGACCTGACCCACTTGACACAATATCTGTTCCAATTTGGTCCGCCGCCGGCGTCGTGCAGGTGAGTGGTTGTAGTGATATTCTCATAGTCCATTGGCAGGTGTGCTCTGTTCCGAATACTGACCTTTTCCCTTGACATTTGCGGACTTAGCGCTATCTTTATCATGGACGAGTGTTGCCTGCCAGAACGACAACCAGGTGCAGGGCGATCAGATCAGGCAGCATGTAAGTGATGGAATATCATGGTATTAGGTAAAGCAGGAAAGAGAACATGAGACATTTCAAAATCTCCCTTTTGGTTGTAATCTTAGCGTTGAGTTTTCCAGTATCCTCGTATGGGGCAACCGAAATCACTCTGGACAGTGTGTCGGGTCATATCGGCGGTGATACGGTGCTGGCCGGGTATCCGCTCAGGTTTATTTTCCGGATGACCTATACGCCGGGCGACAGTTCTAAAATAGCAGGAGTATCAAACGGTTTCGAGGTCTATGAGAAACATGGTGGCAATTTCTATCCCGCCTTCGGTGATACTATTCCCGCTTTCCAATGGGGTGATGTGTTTGAGGCGGGTTTTTATATCAACATGTTCAGCATGACCGGCACCGGTAGTGATACTGTCGGTTTTAGTGGCGCGTCACTTGCTGGAGGAGTTCCTGACGGGACTTCCGCTCCAGTCTGGTATATAGAGACCGGTAGCAACAACGATGGCGACACTCTCTGTATCGACTCAACATTCTTCCGACCGGCTGGCAACTGGGTCTGGGGTATCCGTGGATCGGGAGGACGCCTTGACCACGTTCACCCGGACTGGTACGGTCCGTATTGCTTTCACGTGTTACAGGGCAATTGCATGGCGCCACCTTTTGATAATTGCGTCTCTAACCTCGCATTTGATCACTGTCAGATGGCTACTTACGATTTCTCCGCTCCCCATCCCCTGGGCGGGTCGGTCGTGTACAAAATTGTGTCCGGGCCCGGTTCTATCGATCCTGCCACCGGTGTGTGGAGTTATATGCCCTCATTTTCAGATGTCCTGGCCAGCCCCATCATGCTCACCGTGGAGGCTTGCGATTCGGTCGCTCCCTGGATGTGCACTCAGTGCACCACCAGCCTGCACTTCACAAACAACGCACCGGTATTCACCGATGGCTGCGGTGTAACTATTGATGGTCCCTGTCGTGCGAAGATTACGCACCAGGTGACAGCTACGGATGACTGTGATTCGATGTGGTATCTTCTCTATGATATCTCTCCGCACCCACCGGTAGGTCCTTACAGTCTCGATGCCAACACCGGTGAGCTGTCGTTCAGACCAAAACATGATGCTGTCTATCCGGTAGGGGACTTGTATTCAACCTACGTCTTCGAGATCGGGGCCACTGACGGCATCGATACTACCTGTGGCTGCCAGATTATCTTCATCATCGCCTGCACGGAGTTCCAGGAGGTCCAGATCGAGAAGACGCACAACGCCATCCAGGGTCAGCATGACTATGTTGACGTGGTTATCAACAAAGGTTCAGAGGAATTCGGTGGTTATGATCTACTGATGTCGTATGACCGGTCGGCGTTGAATTTCCAGTCGGTGGTGCCGGGGCCACTGCACAGAGCGTGTCCGGACGGTGGCTGCGGTTGGGAGTATTTCACCTACCGCACCTGGTTCTGGCCGTCGTATGAGCCGCACTTTTTCTGGGCAGGGATTGTTCGAGCGGTGGCGCTGGCCGAGCTCAACAACGGCGCCTTCCATCCCTGTTGCTTTTTGTTGCCCAGGCCGTTTCTTCTGTTCACACTGGACTTCCTGGTTACCGACAACCGGCTTTTCGAGTGCCAGTTTGCGCCGATCAGTTTCTTCTGGGCCGACTGCAATGACAACGTTTTTTCCAGTGTCAGTGGTGACAGCCTGTACATTGACCAGACAATCCAAAACTTCGAGCGCAATATGATCTGGGACGAGGGTGATGACGACCTGTTCCCGGAAGATGCCCGGATACCGGGTGTCGGTGCCCCGGACTACTGCCTTAATCCTGATCCGGAAAAACCGAGCGCAATCAGACACATTGATTTCATCAATGGTGGTGTAGATATTGTCTGTGCTGATTCAATCGACGATCGGGGTGATATCAACCTCAATGGTGTCGCCAACGAGATTGCCGACGCTACTGTCTTCACCAACTACTTCATCTATGGTTTCAGCGCTTTTCATATTAACATAAACGGCCAGGTGGCGGCTACCGACTGCAACGCCGACGGTTTGACACTTACGGTCGGTGACCTGGTCTACCTGGTGCGGGTGATTGTGGGGGATGCCCCGGCGTATGCCAAGTTGACGCCGGTCGAAGCCACATATGCGGTTGACGACCAGGTGGTTTCCGTTGACCGGGAGATGGGCGCGGCACTGGTAATGGTCGAAGGTAACGCCGAGCCGACTCTGCTGGCTGAGCAAATGGAGATGAAGTACGCCTATAACGCCGACGAGAACGTAACCCGCATATTGGTATGGTCACCGGACGGCAATGGTTTCAGCGGTCGGTTCCTTGATGCCGGTGGCGATGTGGTCAGCATTGAGTTGGGCGGCCATGATGGTGCCGTGGTGAAGACGACGCAGGTTCCCACTGACTATGCCCTGCACCAGAACTACCCAAACCCGTTCAATCCGACAACGACGATCAGTTTCAGCCTGCCGGTGGCGAGTGATTACACAGTGACTATCTACAACGTCAGCGGCCGGCAGGTAGCCCGAATAACCGGCGCGCATGATGCCGGCCTGGTCGAGTTGGAGTGGGATGCTGCTGATATGGCATCCGGGGTCTACTTTTACCGGCTGGATGCCGGTGACTTCACGGCCACAAAGAAGATGGTGCTGATGAAATAGGCGAGTGATTGAGGCGCCTCATCCAACGGAGTGCTGCCAGTCGTTTTAACTTGACTAATCTGTCGCTTTTTTGTAGCTTTCAGTCAGGCAGCACGTAAGAGACGGATTCTCATGGTATCATGTAAGGCAGGGAGGAGAGCATGAAACGTTTCAAAATCTCGCTTTTGGTTGTAATCTTAGCGCTGAGTTTTCCAGTATCCTCGTATGGGACAATGGAAATCACTCTGGATCATGTGGATGGCCTGATCGGTGGTGATAGCATAGAGGTTGGACGCCCGGTCAGGCTTGTTTTCCGGTGGACTTATATGTCGGGTAACGGCTTCAAGATTGGAGCATCCTGTAATGCTTTTCGAGTTTATGAGAAGAACGGCGGCGACTTCTATCCCCCGGTACATGACACGGTGACCGGCTTTGGGTGGGCCAGTTGGTATACCATTGTCTCCTTCGGTTGCTATAGTTGTGATGGAGCAGGTGACGATACAGTCAAGTTTGGCGGGTATACTGCCACGGGCGCCGGTATTCCGGGTGGTACCGATGATACGGCGTGGGCCGTTGTGATAGGAAGTGATTTTGTCGGCGATACTCTGTGTATCGATTCCTCATTTGCTCCTCCGGGCTGCAGTTGGCTGTGGATGACCTTCAGACCGGGCTATCCCACTGAGTTTTATCCCCCCGGTTGGGATGGACCGCATTGCTTTGCAGTGGTTGATTGCTGTCATGACCTGCGCGGTGATATCGATGTGCAGGAGGGTATCAACATTGCCGACTTGATGTACCTGGTGAGCTACCTTTTCCCGCCGCATGCCGAGGTGCCTTGCCTGGAGGCGGCCAATGTCGACGGCTTGGAGTTGAGTGGCGTACCGGTGGACGTGGGGGATATAACCTACCTGGTCGCCTACCTGTTTCAGGGTGGCCCGCCGCCGCCGCCGTGCCCGTAGGCGGCTGCCCTCTACTATTGATCGCCGAGACTTCGGTGGATTGTCCGGGTGATTTTGTCGGCCGCGTCGTTGAGCATCTCCTCGGTGTGAGCCGCCGAGACAAAGCAAACCTCATAGCCTGACGGGGGCAGGTAGAGACCCTGATCGAGCAGATGTCCATGGATGCGGTTGAACTTCTCGATGCCGGACGATTCGATCCGGTCGGCGGCGCGTGGCAAGTTCGGTTGAAAACAAATCCAGAAAATGGATGCGATTGACACTACCTGCACCGGCAGGCCGGTCAGTTGTTTTTGAAGATCGTCGACGAAGGCGGCCGTCTTTGATTTTAGTTGATCGTATATCTGTCCGTCGGTTAGTTTGCGGAGAGTCGTCAGCCCGGCCGTCATGGCCACCGGATTGCCTGAGAGGGTACCCGCCTGGTAGACCGGTCCCAGCGGCGACAGTTTTTCCATGACATCGGCACGACCGCCGAAAGCTCCAACCGGCATACCACCGCCGATAACTTTGCCGAACGTGATCAGATCGGGTTTAAGCTGGTAATGCCCGGTAGCTCCCTGTAAACCCAGCCGAAAGCCGGTGATGACTTCATCGAGAATCAACAGCGCGCCGCACTCGCGAGTGAGTTTCTGCAGCCTGATCATGAACTCCGGTCGCTGGATCAGCAGGCCGTTGTTGGCAGGGACACCCTCGATGATGACTGCTGCCAGCTTGTCTCCGTTCTGTTGAAAAAACTCCTCCAGCAGTTCTTCGTCGTCCAGGGGCAGTACTGCCGTCTGACCGGTGAAAGCCCGGGGAACTCCGGCCGAAGACGGTTGCCCGAACGTCGCCGAACCGGAACCGGCTTTAACCAGCAAGTGATCGGCATGGCCGTGGTAGCAGCCATCGAATTTGAGAATCAGATCGCGACCGGTAAAACCACGAGCTACCCTGATAGCCGACATCACGGCTTCCGTGCCCGACGAGACAAAACGAATCTTCTCTACGGCGTCAACATGCGACACGATGAGATCGGCCAGATTGAACTCAAGCTCGGTGACGGTCCCAAAGGTCATGCCACGGCGTATCTGCTCGGTAACGGCGCTGACAACGTCCGCATCGGTGTGACCCAGAATGAGCGGTCCCCAGGAACCACAGAAATCCAGATAACGGTTGCCGTCAATATCGTACAGCCAGGCACCCTGGCCTCTCATCATTGCTCGCGGTGTGCCGCCCACCGATTTGAAAGCCCGGACGGGAGAATTGACGCCGCCGGGAATGACTGCCTTTGATGCCTGCATCAGTCTTTGTGACTTTTCCGTATTCACGTCAGCCTGGTACCTCCCGGTTGTTATGTGAATGGTGTCGAGTCATGGTTGCTGAAGCATTTGGAATACCCGGTCGATAACGGTTTCAATATCGGTCCCCGTGGCTTCGGCGCATTTCAGTGTCCCCCAGCCGTCACCGCTTTTCCGACCGAGCACCGCCTTAAGGTGGATGACGCCGTTGTCGACCTGCGAGTGAACCCCCAACGGCAGTGAGCAGCCGGATTGAAATCTGGCCAGCAGACCTCTCTCCAGTTCGGCCGGCAGTCTGTCCTGCGGCGAATCGAGTCCGGCCACGGCCGCTTCAAGAGCAGTATCCTCACAACGAACCTGAATTGCCAACATCCCCTGGCCGGGGGCCGGGAGGAACGTTTCCGGGTCGAGACAGATCGTTACGAGATCGGATAAGTCGAGTTTCAGCCGTCGCACTCCGGCGGCAGCGATGACGATGGCGTCATTTTGTCCCTGCCGCAGTTTCCTGATGCGGGTCGGAATGTTGCCGCGCAGGCCGGCTGTTTTCAGCGTCGGATTAAGGTGCACGATCTGGCATTGACGTCTGGGCGAGCCGGACGCAACCACCCCACCCGGCCGGATGGGCAACGGCCCGTTCCCGGTTTGCGACTCGGGGCGGATTATGAGTAGTTCCCGTCGATCCTCACCAAAAGCGATAGCTCCCAGTTTCAGTCCGGCCGGCATCGCGGTCGGAAGATCTTTCAGAGAGTGTACGGCCAAGTCTACCTGACCGGCCAGCAACGCTTCCTCCAGTTCCTTCGTAAAAAAACCGGTGCCTTCAAGTCGTTCCAGGGGAAGATCGGTCACTCGATCACCGGTCGTTCGGATAGGACGAATCTCCACCGGCACTTCCAGATGGTCGATCAGAGAATTGCGGACGATTTCAGCCTGGGCCAGCGCCAAGTCTGATCCCCGCGATCCGAGTATGATTCGATCTCGTTTCATGACATATCCCGGGCGGTATTTGTCAGCCACCGGTCGCCTCGTTCATCCGGCAGGATATGGTGGTTTGGATGCAAAAGCAATGTTGATGAGATGCGGCCGGTTTTTCCCAGCAAACGGGGTAGAAACCATCATCGGACTGGACTTTCGCGAGGTGAGATGCTATATTGTGACCGGAGATACGGGCCATTTGTTTCCGGCCGGTTTTCAATTTATGTGGGGGAACGTTATGAAGTCTTTGATAGTTTTTGCGGTTGTCACGGGGTTAGTCTTTTGCCTTTCTGTTGCTACCAGTGATCCAGTCGTTAACGCAACCGCTGACTTGCATGCCAGCCAGCGAGGTGATAGTGATGGTGATGGTATCGACGATTCGCTGGACAACTGCCCGAACTATTGGAACCCGGAACAGTATGATGCCGATGGTGACGGCATTGGTAACCCTTGTGACGAGTGCACCGATCAGGATGGCGACGGCTTTGGTGATCCGGGTTTTCCATCGAACACCTGCCCGGAGGACAACTGCCCGGGGTTTGCCAATTCTGACCAGACCGACACCGATGGTGACGGCATTGGAGATTCGTGCGAGCAAGTGAAGTGCGGTGATGCGGATGGCAATGACATTGTTGGTCCAGGCGACATGAGTTTCATCAGAGATTTCCTGTGGCGTGGCGGACTGTCTCCTGTATGTATGTATGCCGCAAACACGGACGGCTGCGAAGGGGTCAATGTCTATGACCCTGTTTATACGTGGAGCGGTTTCGTTGGAAGTCCTTTACTTAACTGCGACGGTCCTCCTGATTGCCCGCCGCTCACCGGGGGAGTGATCAGCCTGGATCATGTTGATGGACTCCTCGGCCCCGATACTGTTCTTACTGATAAGGAAATAGTATTTCACATTCGCATGTTCAACAATCTCCCCGATCCAATCTGCGGGCTGTCAAACGGGTTTCGGGTATATTCTCCCACTGGCGCTACCTGGTCCGGTATGACTGTTGCTACAGTTACCCCCATTGATGGTTTCTTTGATGTTGAACACATCTACAGAGCCATCGGTGTAACCGGTTCCAGCTCGGACACGGCCTTATTGGGTTATATGAGCTGGATATACTATGGACTACCGGCAGGATTCGATTCTGTAACCCATACCATAACCATAGGGCCGATAGATAAGATGTATTCCGGGGGTCAGATTTGTCTTGATTCATCCTGGTATCCACCGGGTGGTGATTGGATATGGACCACAATCTGCAACAATGAGTCCGATTATACGAAATACGCACCTTCCTGGGATGGTCCCCACTGTTTTCCCATTCTGTACTGCTGTGACATACGGGCCGATGTTGACCGCAACGGCGCTATTGACGTCGGCGACCTGACATACCTGGTGGCTTATCTCTTCCAGGGCGGCCCGCCGCCACCTTGCCTGGAAGAAGCCGACGTGGATGGCAGCAGCAGCATTGACGTCGGCGACCTGACCTATCTTGTAGCGTACCTGTTCCTCGGCGGTCCCGCGCCGCCGGCGTGTTAGGTAACAAGCATTGTAGGGCGGGTCCGTCTTCGATGTACGGTGTCAAGACATAGGTTACACATTGTGTCATGACATGGTTTACAGTCCATGTTTCAAAGCCGGTTCAAGGAGGGTTACCGACTTCCTGGTTA
>SDBU01009020.1_pt1 | contig 11251 bp, 8 predicted proteins | sample 2277071 | NCBI WGS metagenome assembly SDBU01 (sample SAMN10397929, study PRJNA504765) | marine sediment metagenome | isolation source: marine sediment core GS08_GC12, 126 cmbsf | place: Arctic Ocean: Gakkel Ridge, Loki's castle | collected 2008 | reverse complement strand
GCTCCCGGCAGCGCCACGGTCAGCTTCTACAGCGAGCCGGACAAGGTCGCCGAGTACGGCAAGGCGATCGGCGTGGCGGTCAAGGTCTGCAAGAACGCGCTGCGACAGGCCCGCAAGGACGATATCGACACGCTGATCCTCGACACGGCCGGACGCCTGCACGTCAACGACGAACTCATGGGCGAGCTCAGCCGCGTCAACCGCGCCCTCTCGCCCCACCAGGTCTTCCTCATCGTCGACGCGATGACCGGCCAGGACGCCGTGAACTCGGCCAAGGCGTTCCACGAGCGGCTCGAGGTGGACGGCGTGATCCTGACCAAGTTCGACTCGGACGCGCGAGGCGGTGCCGCGCTGAGCGTCAAGAAGGTCACCGGCGCTCCGATACGCTTCATCGGCGTGGGCGAGAAGATGGATGCGTTGGAGGAATTCCACGCCGAACGCATGGCCGGACGCATCCTCGGCATGGGCGACGTCGTCAGCCTTGTCGAAAAGGCGCAGGAGCAGATCAGCGAGGACGAGGCCCTCAAGCTTCAGGAAAAGATGGCCAAGGGCGAGATGTCGATGGACGACTTTCTCGGCCAACTCCGCTCGCTGCGCAAGATGGGCAGCATGAAACAGCTGCTGGGCATGCTTCCCGGCGTCGGGCAGGCGCTCAAGGGTGTCGACATCGACGAGAAGAAGTTCGACGGGATCGAGGCCATGATCAATTCGATGACCCCGGCCGAACGTAAGGCGCCCAAGGCGATCGACAACTCGCGGCGACGGCGCATCGCGTCCGGCGCGGGCACGCGGCAGCAGCAGGTCGGCCAGCTCGTCAAGCAGTTCGACATGGTCTCCAAGATGAGCAGGAACATGGCGAGCATGTCGATGGGAGACCGGGTGCGGGCGGCCAAGCAGCTCTCAGCGGGTGGTGTGGGCGGTCTGATGCCCGGGCTCGAGGGCGTCCCCGGCGTTCGCTCGCGGGGCTCGACGAGAGCGAGTAAGGGCCGATTCAAGCCCAAGCGCCGCCGGAAGTGACCCGAACAGTCAACAACCTATCATAACACAAACATACATGGTTCCGCACCCCTGGCTCGCCGATAAGGGGGTTGATGACGTATTTCACCATTTCATCAAGGAAATCACCGGATTTTGGATTGACAGGGTGGGCCAGCCGTGGTATTAAACATACTGGAGACGAATCTGTGGACCCGTTTCAGGTCCGGACACCACGGAGGGTGCAGGTTCGCGAGGAGAGTTGACAAGACATGGTGCTCGATGACCGTCGAGACAACTGGATCTGGAGAGCAGTTATGAGAGAGAATTGGATCAAGAGTTGTGGATGTGCCGTGGCGGTAGTCCTTGTGGCTGCAGCCGCCTCGCACGCCCAGTATTCCTCCGGCTTCGAGACCCTCACCGCGACTGCGGACGGGTTCCAATTGGACCCGCAGGACCTGTATTACCTGCCCAACCCCACGAGTACGAGCTTCGAGGTGTACACCTACAGCGCCAACACATGGAGCCTGCCGCAGAACCTCAACGGGGGCACCCAGTTCATCGCCGGCGTTGGCGAGGGTGGCGGCACGTTCGAGCGGGCGCAGCGCGACCTGAACTATGGCAACGGCACCGGCTCCTGGACGATCGGCTTCGATATGGCCGCTCGCGGCTTCGGCACGGCCGCACAAAACCTCGGCAGCGTCTCGATCCAGCCGTTCCCCGGCTCGCAGAGCTTCATCGCCCTGGCCCGATGGACAACGCTTGGCACGGATTGGCAGGCGGACTACGTGTGGTACGATGCCGCCGGCGTCCAGTCCACCTCGGTCCTCGCAGATCCCCGGTTCCAGAACCTCGCACTCAGCCACTGGTACCGCTGGGAGACGGACTTCAATCTGACCACGAACGAGATCACGGAAGTGCGCCTGACCGATATCAGCGCGGGCACGACCGCGACGTTTAGTCCTGTGGGCCGCTACATGGAGGGCGGCTTGGCGGGCGGTGCGACGCCGACCGGCTTCCGCTTCTTCGCCGGAAGCAGCACCGCGGGCCAGGGCCTCGCGTTCGACAACATCGAGATCATTCCCGCCCCGGGCGTGCTGGCGTTGCTCGGGCTTGGCGGCCTCGTGGCGACCCGCCGCCGCCGCTGATTTCTCTCTCGATAGATTGCTCAACTGCACCGCCGATCCTCATGGGTCGGCGGTGTTCGTTTTGGTGTGGGCGCTTGTCGGGGCCAGCCCGGGCGAGAGAATACCGGAGGGGGGACTCGAACCCCCACGGGTGTTACCCCAATGGATTTTGAATCCATCGCGTCTGCCAATTCCGCCACTCCGGCGATGCGGGCATGGTAGCCCGATCCGCGTCGAGCTTCGAACGTTAGCGGCCCGGGGGCGGGGCGTCGCGGAGCGGTTCGGCACCGTCGGCGGGCGCCCGGCCGAGCGCGCACACGAGCGTGGCAATCGCGGTCCCCGCGACAAGGTGCCAAGGCCATGCGATTCCCAGCGTATGCCTGAGCCACGGATACTGGTACAAGACCGCTTCTCCAACAGGGTTCGACCAGAGCATCGGCCACAGTTTCATCGCGAGCGTGACGAGCAGGCCCGCAACCAGCGCGGCCAGCACGCTCCGGGCGTTGCCGCGCTTTGTGAACAGGGCGACGAAAAAGACCGCGAGCAGCCCGCTGTAGGCCAGGGCCATGATCCCTATCGCGAAGTCGATCAATGTCTCCTGGCTCCGCTGCTGCCACACAACGCACAGCGACGCGAAACCTGCGAGCAGCACGCCCCACACGATGATCCCGATCCGGCCCGCCGCGAGGTAATGGCTCTCAGATCGTCCCGGCCGCCAGGGGCGGTACACATCGTTGACGAGGCTCGACGACATGGAGTTGAGCGCGGAGTTGAGACTCGACAGCCCCGCGGCGAACAGCCCGGCCATCATCAAGCCCGCCATCCCCGGCGGCATCTCGTTCAGGATGAACTCAAGGAAGATCTTCCGCGAGTCGTCCGAGGGCGGTTTCGGCGCGTGCCCCCCCATGAGCAGCGGCTGCTGGTAGAACACGAACAGGAGCAGCCCAAGCACGAGGAACAGCGCGACCGCGGGGATCCCCAGGAGCGTCGCCATCAGGATCGACCGGCTCGACTCCCTGGCCGACCTGCACGTCAAGAGCCGCTGGACCATGTCGTTGTCGGTCCCGTTCGAGGCGATTCCGAAGAGCGTGAATGCGAAGATCGCGGTGATGACGGTGTAGGTCTGCCCGAAGCTGAACCCGAGCCCGGGCTCCCCGAGTTCGATCCCGGGATCGACCATCGCGAGCTTGGACGAGCCGCCCTCACCCGCGGTCCGCAGCGTGTGCACCATGTCCCCCACGCCCACGGGGATGCGATCCAGCAGAATCACGACCGCGATCAGGGCCGCCCCGATGTACAACGCCGCCTGGATCACGTCCGTCCAGATGACGCTCCTGATCCCGCCCACGAAGGTGTAGAAGATCCCCACGACCGCCATTACGCCGATGCACGCGCGGATGTGTCCGGGCTCGATGTCGCCGAACAGGATCATCGACGCCGCCAGCGCCACGATGTAGAGCCGAACTCCGCTGGCGAAGACCCGCCCGACCATGAATGTCCACGCGGCGGCGGACTTCGCCGAGGGCCCGAACCGCCGCTCCAGGAGCGCGTACGGCGTGGCCGCGTCGTGCCGATAGAACGCGGGCAGAAACACGAACGCAACCACCAGGGCCGCGATCACCATCCCGATGTTGGTCGAGAGATACGTGAGGTTGCCGACGTACGAGGACTGCGGCGCGCCGAGGTACGTCGCCCCGGACTGCGTCGTCGCGAGCACGGAGATCGCCACGGCCCAGACGGGCATGCTGCGGGCGGCGAGGAAGTAGTCGGCCGTGTCCTTCTGCGCGCGCCGGGCGAACCAGACCCCTGTCGCGGCCACGAGCGTGAAGTACGCGCCCAGGACCACCCAGTCCGGGCCGTCCAGTGAGGTCTGCGCGAGCGTCACACGATCCCTACGTGGCCGAGGCCAGGATCACGATCTCGACGCGGCGGCTCGCCTCCTTGCTGGGCCTGCTTCTCGCCGTCCCGAACGCCGCGGAGTAGACCCGCGCGTTCTTGACACCCTTCTTGACGAGGTAGTCCTCGACCGCCATGGCGCGTTCGGCGCTGAGGCGTTCGTTGGTCCCCCACTTGCTCTTCTTGATGGGGTCGCTGTCGGTGTAGCCCTCGACGCGGATGCCGTTGGCGGCGTAGGTCGAGTTGAGCACGCGGGCGATCTCGTCGAGCGTCTTCTTCGAGCCGGACCGCAGCGTGGCCTTGCCCGAGGAGAAGAGCACGTCGCCGGCGATGGCCACGACGACCTCGCCGTTGGCGTTGCGGCTGGTGGTCACGCCGATCATGTCGCCAAAGCCCGCGCCGCCGGTGCCGCCGGCGCCCAGGAGCAGGTTCTCTTCCTCAAGCGTGGCGACGCGCAGGCTGGCGTCGTCCAGCGCCCCCTGCTGGGCGATGACACGGTCGCGGAGCTCGCGGTTCTCACGAAGGAGTGCCCCCTCGCTGCCCTCGCCGTTGCCCGAGCACCCCGCCAGTCCCCCCGCCATCCCCCCCGCTAGACCCAGCCCGATGACGCCGCTGAGCCCGACGGCGGCGGCGCGACGGACGCCGATGATCCCGATCCCGATTCGATACACCATGCCTGACCTCCTGTCATCAATTTCTCGGGTCTCGGCTCCGCCGGACCACTGGCTGCACTCAACCGAACCCGCCCGGGCCACAGCGGCCACTCGGACCGACCCCGGCACGGGGCGAGACTACGGGATGTATATCGGCGCGTAGGGGGGTGGATGGATCAAAGCATTCAGCCCAAGTTGCACGAGCGGCTTGCCCAGCAGCACGACGAGCGTCGCCACCGCCAAGTACGGGCCGTACGGCATCGTCCGGCTGAGCCCCTTGCCGAACACCGCCGCGAGCAGCGTCCAGACCAGCCCGATCGGGGCGGCGATGAAGAACGCCACCGTCGCGTCGATCCACCCCAGGCACGCCCCCACCGCGGCCATGAGGTGGACGTCGCCCAGCCCCATGGCCTCCTTGCCGAACGCGAGCGAGCCGAAGATGCGGACGGTCCAGACGACCCCGCCGCCGACGAGGTACCCCAGGCAGACGCCCGAGAGGGCCTGGACCCAGAGCGGGGGCATGGCTCCACGGCCGCCGAACCACGCCTGAGCGACCCACCCCGCCCCCACGACGCCCAGCAGGCAGGGGGTCAGGAAGACGAGTTCCTTGAGCATCTCGCGGCGTGCGTGCGGGTACTGGATCCAGAGCTCCGGCGTATCGACCCCCTGCGGGGGGGCGGTTTCGGGTGTATGCGGGGGAATGGGGCTCCCGGCCCCGTGAACCGGCTTTTCGGCCCCCGAGAGCGGTTTCTCACCGCCCTGGGGCGTACCACTGGCCCCCTGGAGCGGGTCGCCGGCCCCCTGGAGCGAGTCGCCGGCCCCCTGGAGCGAGTCGCCGGCCCCCTGGAGCGGGTCACCGGCCCCCTGGGGCGGGTCGCCGGCCCCCTGGAGCGGGTCCCCGGCCCCCTGGAGCAAGTCGCCGGCCCCCTGGAGCGAGTCGCCGGCCCCCTGGAGCGAGTCGCCGGCCCCCTGGAGCGAGTCGCCGGCCCCCTGGAGCGGGTCACCGGCCCCCGGGGGCGGCTCTTCCATCCCCGGGAGCGCTACCTGCGCTCCGCGAGATGGGTCTTCTGCTCCCCGGCGGGAGTCTTCCGCTCCCCGGCGGGGGTCGTCAGCTCCGGGGCGAGATTCGTCCGCGGGGGGGGTCCTCGTGGCGAGCGTTTCGCGCTCCCACTCCTCGTAATCCTCGAAACTCCGCCGGATCAGCCCGAAGCGCAGCAGCCCCATCGACAGAGCGAGCCCGGCGATCCCCCCGAACGGCAGGGCGGCCAGCCAGCGCCGCTCCGGCGTCCCGAGCGTCGGGATCGCCCACTCCCACGGCCAGCCCGCTGGCGGCCTCCACCAGCGCACGTCCGGCAGGAAGTAAAGGTTGTGGAGGTCGATGCTGTACCTTGAATCGAGCCAGACGGCCCACAGCGGGTGCCCGAGGAGCGCCACCAGCGTCGCGGCCCAGGGCAGGGGCAGCGGGATCTGGAACGTCTTCGCATCGACCACCGTCATCCCGGCCAGGCAGCCGATCAGGAACAGGTCGATCGCGATGATCCCCCAGACGTGCCCGGGCCCCAGTTGCGACCAGACCGGGCGGACCTGGCCGACGGGCACGCCCAGCCAGACCGCGTCCGGCGGGAGCATCGTGAAGGCGACGAAGACGAGGCCGAACAGCAGTGCCACCGCCCCCTCGACCAGCGGGTACTCGGCAGAGATGGGCTTGCGGCAGTAGCGGCACCTGCCCCTGAGCATGAGCCAGCCGAAGATGGGGATGTTGTCGTACCAGGCGAGCTTGTGGTCGCACTTGGGGCAGCGCGAGGGCGGCGTGACCACGCCGAGCCCCAGCGGCAGGCGGTAGGCGAGCACGTTGATCAGCGACCCGAAGCAGGCCCCGAAGGCCATCACGAAGAAGACCCACGTCGCCTGGAGCAGGAACGCCCAGATCTGGTAGGTGGGCATCAGTGCGCCGCGCCCCGCTCGTCCGTGTCCCGGGCCTCGCCCGTCGGCTGCGCTTCGGGATCACGCAGGCGCTGGGTGATGTCCACCACACGCTGCTCTGCCCGCTGAAGGATCTCGCGGCATCGCCCGAGCAGCTTCATGCCCCGCTCGAACTGATCGATCGAGTCCTCGAGGCCGATCTCGCCGCCCTCGATGCGATCGGTGATGGCCTCGACCTCTGCGATGGCGTCCTGGAAGGCGGGCTGAGCCTCCCCGCCCCCTTCCCCCTCGCCCTTCGCGCCCGCCGGGCTCGTCGATGGCTTGCTCTTGCCCACGCCCAGACCTTACCCGCCCGGGCCGAACAGGTCCATCCGCGACCCGTCCTCACCCTCCCCCTCCGACACGATCGAGCGGAACTGACCGTCGGCCAGGCGCGTCACCACTGCCTTGCCGGGGACCGCCTCGGCGGCGCGGCGGAGGATCGTCCCGTCCGGGCGTGTCGTGATCGAGAAGCCGCGTCGCAGGACGGCGGTCGGATTGACCGCGGCGAGGCGTCCATGGGCGGCATCGAGCGCCCGCCGCGCCCCTGCCAGCCGCCCTGCGATGGCTTTTCGTGCTGCGGCCGGTTCGACCTGCGACCGCCGGGCGACGACCCTGGCCCGCATGAGTGTGACGAGGCGGGCCCGCAGCGCGATGAGCCTCTCGGACCGGCGGGCGTGGATGGTCGCGGGGTGCTGCCCCGCCAGCCGAGCCGCCGCGCGTTCGATCCTCCCGGCGGCATCGCGGACCCGGTGCGTCTGGCCGGAGGCGAGTTGGCGGGCGGCCCAGGTGCGCCGCTCGCCGAGCCCGTGCACGGCCCGCGTCACGCTCCCCGTGAGCCGACGCCGCGCCGCCTCGTGCTGTTCGAGCAGCGCGAGGCGATCGGGCGAGAGGCGCATGGCCGCCTGTGTGGGCGTGGCGGCCCGCTCGTCGGCGACCAGCTCGGCGATCGAGGTGTCCGTCTCGTGCCCGATCGCCGCGACCACTGGGAGTTCGCACGCGTGGATCGCTTCGGCTACGAGGCGATCGTTGAACGCCGCGAGATCCTCGCGCGATCCACCGCCGCGGGTCACGATGACGGCGTCGATCCCGAGTTCGAGCCGGCGCTCGCTCAGAGTCCGCACGGCGCGGGCGACGTCTTCAACGGCCCGCTCGCCCTGCACGCGCACGTCCACGACCGCGATGTCGACCGCGGCACAACGACGCCGCATGGTGTCGAGCACGTCCTGGAGGGCGGCCCCGGCGGCGCTGGTCACTACCGCCACGCGCCGAGGAAAGACCGGGAGCGGCTTCTTAGCCCCGGGCTCGAACCAGCCGAGCGCCTTGAGTTGGGAATACAGCTCCTGGAACGCCCGCTCGGCGGCACCCACACCCACCGGCTCGACCCGCTCGACGATGAGCGAGGTCCGGCCGCCTTTCTCGTAGAACTCGACGCGGCCGGTCACCACCACCTGCCGGCCGGGCTCGGGCTGGAATCGCGATCGTCGCGCGGCGGATGCGAACATGACGCAGCTGATGACCGCGCCCTCGTCCTTGAGATCGAAATACAGATGGGTTCGCTCGCTCAGCGAACTGACCTCGCCCACGACCCGCACGCTCTTGGGGAATGTCTCCGCCAGGCTCTCGGCGATCCTCGCGGCCAGGCCGGAGACGGTCCAGGGCGACGCCCGCCCTAATGGCGTGCTCGAACCGCTCCGCTGCACGCCGGCCAGATGCGATGGATCGAACGGGAGTCTTCCCACGCGGGATCGTAGGTGCGCAGAAGAACACGGCCGGGGCTTCCCTCGTGCCCCGGCCGGTTCCACCTCCGCGGCGCGGTTGCCCGCGCGGGGGAGTTTCAGTCAGCTGTCGTTGTCGGCGGTTGCTTCGGTGGCTCCGGCGACGCGGTCACCCTCGGGTTCGGCGTCAGCGACCCTGATGGTCCGGATGCGGACTGACAGCGGCATGGAAATGCGTGTGTCCGGACTCATCCGCCTGAAGCTCACGACAGCGGCAGGCTCCGTTTCGTCCGCCCGGACCTGGAAGCGTGTCCGCTGGCGCTTGATCTCGTCGGGCACCACGATGATGCCGCGCGGCTCGGGGAGCGTGCGCCTGTCGACCGAGGCTTGCGATGCGGCCCGGTTGTGGAACGCCCGCACGCCGCCGACATACCCGTTGTCCTTGAGCCACTGCTTGCGCGCGGTCTCGAGACGATCGGCGATCTTGTCGAGTCCTCGTGTGAACGCGTTGGGGTACGTGCCGTCCGCGCCTTCGCTGACGTGCCCGACGCCGGGATAGTGGATCGGGCGGTCGCCGTTGAAGCCGTCGATTCGGCGCCAGGGGTCGATCTCGACGGCGATGGGCGGCTCGAAGGGGAAGAGCCCGTCGATATACACGATCGCGGTGCGATCGGCCTGATCCTGAGCGCCGTATGCGGCGGCGCCGGGGCCGTCGGCGGGCGTGCCCGCCACGACGCTGCCATAGGCGGGGTAGCCCATCCAGGTCGTGGCGGTCTGAGCGTTGGCCTGGGCGCAGGCGAACGTCGCGATGATCAATGAACTGGTTGCGATTGCTGAGTGTCTCATCTTCAATTCCCTTTCCCGGGTGCGCCGCGAGGCCTTCAGTGCGGGCGAGCCCGGGCGAACCATCCTTTATCCGGGGCAGAGTGCCTCAGAAGAAGAATGCAACGAGTCTTGAGACAAACCAGCAAAAACACAGGAAACCGGCCGGTACAATCGCTGCGATGCGTTGAATCGATGCAATCGGACGGAGTATCGGACGCGGCAGAGGCGCGGCCCGGCGCGAACGGCGGATCCCCGCGCCGTTATCGGCCCGCGTGTCGGAGGCGCATCGCGTCGCCCGCGGTCATCCACTCGTACGCGTCGATCACATTGGCGACGTGGACACTGACGCGGTGCTCAATGCGGACGAACTCCCGCGCCGATGCGCCCAACTCGCGGGCACGAGCGGGATCGTCCAGCAGCGAAGCGACAGCCTCGGCCCATTTCGCCGGATCCGCCTGCGCGATGACGTGCGCGGACCGCCCGTCCTGCAGGTAGCCCAGGACGGGATCCGCGGCGGAGACGACGGCGAGCCCCGACGCCATCGCGTCGATTGTCAGGCTTCGAAACTCGCCCATGGACTCGGGCGTGATGAGCAGATCGGCCCGGAGCGCGAGTTCGCGGCGACCCTCGAGCAGGGGCGTCAACGAGAAGCGGGCCTCGATGCCCAGCTTGCGAACGAGCGGCCAGATGTCGGCGCGGCGAGCGGCGTGGGCGTCGCAGAAGACCATGAAATCCTCGTGCGCGGCGGCGACTCGCGCCAATCCCTCGACCGCGGCGCCGAAGGCGGCCTTGTCCGAACCGGTGCCGCTCACCACGACCGCCGGGGCGCGGTCGGGCGCGAGGATCGACCTGGGTTCGCTGGGGCAATGCACTCCCCATGGCGTGTGGCGGACGGAGACGCCCTCTGCCTCCTGGCGAACCATCCGCTCGAGTGACGGGTCCGGGGTGAGCATGACCAGCCCGGCCAGATCGTGCGCCGCCGCCCGGATCGATCCCGCCCGCCGTGTCATCGAGGCGCACCAGAAGTCTACGGCCAGGGCCGCACCCGTCTGACGCGCGACCTCGACCGCGAAAGGCCAGGCGTCGTCGAACGTGTGCACGACATCCGCGACGCGCTCGTCGGCGGCGCGAGGCAGAGCGTCCAGCCGCTCGACGAGGTGACGGGATCTGATCGAGCGCGTCCACGGCAATCCGTGCGACTCGTACAGCACGAACTGCGAGAAGACCTCCGCCTCGGTCGCCAGCGGAGAGTCGGAGGGAATCGCGTGTACAACCCGCACGCCCTCGTCGGCCAGACCGACTTCCAGCCGTTGCAGCAGCGCCCGCTCGCGCGAGGAAAACGATCGGCCGGCCATGATGACGACTCTCATGTCTGCGCCCCCCTCGAATCGACGGTCGATTCGGATCGTGTCCAGGCGAGATCGGGAAGCCCCTCGGCGGCGTCCGCCAGAGCGTCGGTTCGCCACAGCCCGACCCAGTGCCCCGTGCGGATTTCCACGAGCGTGTAGTCGCCCGCGGGCTCGTCCCTGCGAGCAAGGTCTGGCGGCGGCTCGTGCCAGGGCCACCACGGTCGAACACCGTCTTGGTTCCCGGGGAGCTGCTCGAACTCGCCGGGGCGATCGATCGTCTCATTGATGGTGATCAGACGATCGCCGCGGTCACCGAGCCGCGGGATGCACTCGAGCAATCCCCGCGTGTACGGGTGCATGGGATGCTCGAACAGGTGGTCAACCCGCGCATACTCGACGACCCGCCCGGCGTACATGACGCAGACGACATCGGCGTTCTGCGCGACGACGCCCAGGTCGTGCGTGATGAGCATGATCGCCATGTCGTGCGAGGCCTTCAGGGTCGCAAGAAGCTCCAGGATCTGGGCCTGGATTGTCACATCCAGTGCGGTGGAGGGCTCGTCGGCCAAGAGCAGGCGCGGCTTGCACGCCAGCGCCATGGCGATCATCACGCGCTGCCTCATGCCGCCGGAGAACTGATGCGGGTACGCGCGCAGACGTCTGGCCGGTTCGGGGATCCCCACGTCGGCCATGGCGGTGACGGCGATCGACTTCGCCTCGGCCCGCCCGACGTTCTGATGCAGTTC
>SDBU01009019.1_pt1 | contig 11252 bp, 16 predicted proteins | sample 2277071 | NCBI WGS metagenome assembly SDBU01 (sample SAMN10397929, study PRJNA504765) | marine sediment metagenome | isolation source: marine sediment core GS08_GC12, 126 cmbsf | place: Arctic Ocean: Gakkel Ridge, Loki's castle | collected 2008 | reverse complement strand
CTGGTGAACCGCTTGCCCTTCCCTTGACCATCGACGCGGCCGAACATCGCCTGCGCCAGCTTCCCTGTGAACAAGGAGATTAACGGGTGATGGTCGATGGCGTTGTCGGTGATCCTGGGAAGGATCGACGGCAAGGTCGTTGCCAGAACGGAATTCTGGACTCGTGTTTCTGAAATCGTCGCTACGGACATTGGAGTTTGCCTCTATGCGAGGCCGCTACCACACCTTCAGTGGGTCTCGGCCCTGCTTTCGGGTTTCACGCTCCAACGTCTGCCGTGCCAGAACTGCCACAGGAATGTTCCGAGTATCGACCTTGGCCAGATCACCACCAGTGGTGTTCGTGCTAGTTCGAGCTCCGGTACTGTGGGCTTCGACGGGTGCCGCCTCAGCCGCTTCCATGTGTCTCGCGATGGCGATCGTGTTCTCGATCCAGAGGGGTGCTGTGATGAGCCGGAGGGTCTCCATGCCGGTAGGCCCTCCCAGCGACTCAAGCGTCGAACGTCCCAGCGGGTCCCCCCGCTGCGATGCCGCTTCAGCTGCTTCAATCCGCTCTACGATGGAGTTCTTGGCCTTCTCGCGAAGGTCACCCACATCGGGAAGCGAATTGATGTGCTCGATCAGATTCCTCTCGATGGAGCCACGAAAGCCCCGCGTCTCGGTCGAATCAAGACGCTGTGAGAGATGCTCAAACCGCTCCTCCGACTCTCGGAGTTTGGTTCGCATCTCCTTGATGGCAGGATCCTCGTAGGGGTCTTCCTCGCCGCCTTCCTGGCCCGACTCGGCTGGAGTCGGCACCTGTCCGGTACGAAGAACCTCATTCACGTATTCCTGCAAATGCGGGTTCTGCTGCACGGCTGCACCCGTCTGGGCCAGACTGAGCAACCCATCTTGTCCACCAACCTGATCCAGCAGAGGGTCGATCTTGGAAACTCGACCCGAAACCTTCGTCAGCTCGGTGATGCGCCGATCCTTCGCTTTGACTTGCTCCAGTGCGAAGTCCGGCTCACTCGTGATTCGGGCATCGTAGTCGCCCCTGTCGTGTCCCTCGGGCTGACCTTCACCACCTTCGGCCCCTGCGGTACCGGCTGTGGCTTCGGCTCCTTCGGTTGTCTCTTCGGCCATTTCCACCTCGTTGTGTGACGGCAACGGAAAAGGGGGCCTAATCCACCTTTCGGTGAACCAGAACCCCCTTGTACAAGGCTCCCGTTGCCGCCCCCCAGATAGCTAATCCAGGGGTTTACTTGTGCTTGCGTCTACCCTGTTCGGGCAGTCTCCTTACCCTTCTGGGACTTCTCGGGCTTGTCTGCCTCATCGTCTGACACACCCGAGGGTGAACGATTCTCAGCAACAAACCGTGCCGCCCGGTACTCCTGCTGGGCGCCAATCAGACGTTGCATCATCGGATTGACCAGCTCCCAGGGCCGATCCTTGAGATACGTCACAACCTCTTGGAGCAAGTCTTCAGGGATGATCGGCCCTTGTGTAGCCATGCTGTTGCCTTTTGCCTTCATAGCAGATTGCTCAAGGTGTCAAGTACCGCGGTGTGGTCATCCAGTAGTGAATTACGGTCATCCCTGTGATCTTGCTTGTCGGACGCTGACTCAGTAGCAATCTGCAGCAGAATCCTCTCCATCCTATGTCCCAGGGCCTTCTCCATCACCACCCGAATGGCAAAATCATTCACAGTTTCGCCATCTTGCTTGGTCTGGTCGAACCAGGCCTGTAGGTAGGGCCTGGCTTCCTTGGGGAAGCTGAAGCTGACGTTGAGGTTGTTGGCGTCTGCAGGTAGGGTAAATGTGTCTGCCATCAGGTAGTCCAGAACGGCACGACCACCGCTGACGTATCGTCGAAGAACTTGAAGTAGCCAGTCGGAGCACCGACCGTCGACCAGTCAAGCGAGGCAGTAGGCGTATCCGTGTCCCCAGTCATCGTAGTCGTACCAGCGGCCCCACTTCCCCCTGCTGAAGAATCAGCCCGTATCACCTCACAGCGAAGAGTCGCTGCTACATCCACACCACCAGTCGCAATTCGCATGACTTCGGTAGTCACATGATCGAAGATGAGCACCCCATCGGTTGCCCAGTCAAGCCGCATATCATTGCTGCCATTGTTGAAGGTCAGATTGTCTCCGCTGAGAACCATCTCTGGTGTTGCACCAATGTTGAAGATCATGTTCGCCGCAATGGCCCAACCAATGCTCATGTCCGACCCGCCATCTTTGAATGTCAGGAGATTCTGAGTCAGGATCATCTCCTCTGTGGCGCCAACATGAAAGCCCATCGAAGTCGTGCAGTGAAGATCCAGCGTCTCGTTCGCATCGCTGGTGATGTATTCGTTCAGGTCGGTACGAACGAACGCGATCTTGCCACCGAATAGACTCTCTGCGGTGCCCGTGTGCTTGATGAAAAGTCGCAGGGCGTCAGCAGTTAAGGCAGAGCGAATCCCATACACCTCATCAGCCCCCGTTACAGCGTCGATGTCCATGCCTGTCTGGACAGTAACCGCGCCTGCACCAGCTAAGTTGACATCCCCGATGTGCAGCCCTGTCAGCAACTCAAGCGTTGTGGCGTTTGTGATTAGGCCGGTAATACCCATGTCGCAATCAACTGCGATGGCCTTTTGCATAGTGAGAGATCCACTACTTGTCTCGTTTAGGGAGACACTGAAAAGCATACCCTTCGCACTCTCATAGGTAACGTCACCCGTTCCAGTGTTTGTGAAATCTGGAGTCACCGCCATCGCATTATGACCACCGCCAGACCAGTCCACATCAACACTGCTGGTGTACACAGCACGATCCCAAATCACAAAATCAGAGCCAAAAAGGTTTGTTGAAGCCGCAGTAATGTCTATCGTGGGATTGAAGTGGAAGGCCACAAAACCAAGCTCTGCACCCTTGGTGAGGGTTGTTGTAGAAGCAAAGTCGACCATGGCGTCAAACGCACTGAGCGTATGATTTACATTTGCCACGGTGACTCGACCGCTAGAATCAATGATGAAGATATTATTACCTGATGAGTTCTTTATCAGGAAATTCGAGCCGGAGTCTGTGTCTACATTCTGGATGAAGAAGTCATCGTTCTGGATTCCAATGTTCCAATCATCATGTCCACCAGTGGAATCAATGAGAGACAACAGTGGAGCTACGTTGCTTATACTGAAGTTTCCAGTAAAGCTCTGAGTGCCTTCCCAGGTAATATCATCGACAGTAAGCATGGTATTGTAAAGGTCAGACACTACCCACCATGCCGTTCCATCCGTTGCAATCGAGACGGATTGAAATGCAGCCTGTCCTGAAATGGAAGCACCCATCACGAAAGTTGATGCGCCTTCGATTTGCTCTGAGGCGCTGGGGTCGATCGTGATGTTCGAGGCTCCGGCGTCGGCCCGTTTGAAGGTGTAGACCTTGTGGCCTGCAGTTGCAGCGGCAGGAAGGTTGAACGTGATAGCACTGCCAGTGATGAAGAAGATGTTGTCGCTCAACGCTACCGTGACTGGACTGTCTGTGTTGTCTACAGACCTGAGGGCAAATGAAGCTTCCCACGCTGGGTCTGTGCCTGCTGAATTCGTGCGAAGGAACCGTCCTGCCGTGCCAATCGCCAGGCTAGTTTCGGTGGTGCCATCGTGGGTGAGCAGATCGCCCCGAGTGGCCAGTGTACCGGTGACGAAAGTGTGGTTGCGGAGTTCCGTCACAGCCTTCGGCGCGAAAGGCATCAGGTCGGCTAGAACAAGATCATTGCCCATACATCAGTCCCCGTAGCCACTACCATGGGAACGTCGGCTGCCCATGCCACGACCAGAGTACAGCTTGCCAAGGTTCAGGTGGGATTCATTGCGAGCGCCATGATGCTTGTCACGCGATGCAGCCGGTGCGGCGTTGTTGTCCTTGGCCCACTGATTCATCTCACACTTGCTGCGAAACGACTCCTCACGAAGATGCGGCAGATGCCGTGGCCCGCCCCACTCGTGGTGTGTGATGGCAGGGATCATCTTCATGGTGCCGCCACACCGACAGAACAGGTTGGTTCCGTACTCGTGCCACACATCACATTGCACTGCATCACAGGCCGAGCACATCATGTCCTTGAGCACAGCCACTACTGTTGCCCTCCACCTTGGCCACGGCTGGAAGCTGCTTGCAACGAACGAAGGTCCGGCCCTGCAGGTGCGGAACCATTGCCACCACCTTCGCCACCCAAGCCCTGCTCATCTTGAATCGCCGCTGAATCCTCCTGCACCTGCTTGGGCAGCACCCAACGTGCATTCAGATCAGCAGCGTCCACCATGTCCTTCGACACCTGGAAGACATCGAGTGTCTGTAACGGCTGAAGCGTCTGCAACACAATCGACTGTCGCCGCAACAGCTCACTGGGATCGAGTGCCAATGTCGAGCCGACCTTGACTGCGTAGTCGAACTCGCCCTTCAGGTCTTCAACGCTAGCTTCGACAAAGCCTTGCTGCGTCTCATCCTGCTTCAAGAAGGTGGAACTCTGCTCGCCAATGATGGGGATGATGAATTTCCGTGGATCTTCGGTCTGGATCATGGCACGGTGCGACACCTTGGCAATCTCAGCCCAGAAGTCCTCAAACGGACCCTGATTGCGACTGCGTTGCACATCGGCGCCGGCACCGACTTGACCCGCTTCCTGTGCAGTCTCCACGTTGATGCGCTGGCCACGATCGAACTGGGATACGCCAAGCGTCTCGCGAATGGAAGTCTGCAGCAGACCGATCATCGGCAGCAACGATTGGTCGATGGAGCTGAAGTTGATCTCCTTGAACGCATTGTCGAGATCGCCATCCAGCAGAATGAATTCCATCAGTGCTTCAGGATTCATCAGGATTGCAGTCTGCTCCGCATCGAGGGCTTGCTTGTTGACTGCAATCCTTCGCATGGTACGCGCAATGGTGGAGCTGAGAATCGTCCACACCTTGTTGTAGAGATGCTGCTCATCACGGAACATCTCCGGGAAGGCAATGCCCATCGGTGTGTCGATCTGTCGGTTGAAGGTCAGCAAGGAGTACGGCAGCTGTCCCCACTCAATCGGCCAATCACGCGGCTCCATGACTTCCTTGTCCGAGCCCGGTGAGAGTGCGAAGACCTTCCGTTCCGCAGCATCGTAAATCTCCCAGACTTCGTACAGCTTGCCAGCTTCGGGACTCTGCTCAGTCTGGTGACTACGATGCTGGTTGTCGTCCTGCTCCTGACTCCAGGTGGCCGTCCAGTCCTTCCGGTCGATCCATCGTTTGCTCTTCTGCTTCTCACTCTCCCGGATGCGGCTGTAGAAGGCACACCAACCGACCTCGGCATCGGGATCGAACATCTGGGCCAGCGGATCGAAGCGTACCTCCCAGGGCCGCTTGAACTGGATCCACGGGAAGTCAGGTAGATGGTTCTTGAAACGGGTGAAGACGGTGCCCTTGTCATCGGCGAACTCGTCGATGGACGGGGTATAGCCGTGCTGGACACAGCCAAACCGGCTGATGAGACCGGACAGAAGGGCGAGATCCACCTCCCGCTTGTACTTCATCTCCCGAATCTGGCTCTGGATCAGCACCTCATTGAGCCGAGCGCGACGAAGGGCGTCATCCTGCGACAGCGTGTCCCCTTTGGGCCGGAGCTCGACTTCGGGGCTTCGACCGGAAAGGATCGACTGGAGCACATTGATGGTGGAGAAGGTGAGGTTGCCAGTGAAGTGCTCGTTTCGGTTCAGGCCCATGTCGTTCTCGACCACATGGGTACCTCGGTAGGCTTGGATGAATTCCCGCATGGATGCAGTGCGTTCGCCATCGACTGCTTGGTCGGTGGTCTCGAGCAGGCCAAACCGCTGCCATTCTCGATTGGAGAAGTCCAGCTGCTCTTGCCACTCCTTCACTTCGAGCTCGGTGAGTCTAGGCATGGGGCCTCCAGTTCGGGACAGTCATGCCCGGGGTTCGGACGGGATCCGGCCGCACAGTACGGCGGCGCTGATGATCGAGCACCTGCAGGCGAGCTCGCTCGAAGTGGTTGGTGTCGGTCCTCGAGCGGAAGCCGCGGGGGCCTGAGCCAGCGAAGTAGCGGGCCATGTCGTAGCCATCGTCCGGCCCCTTGACTGCAGTAGCCGATTCTTCGTTGCGGACCTTCTCGTTGGTGCGGAGCTCACGCCACTCCTTGATGATCGGGCTGCAGTCCCGGTGAATCAGCATCCCGGGCTGGTTGGTGGCCGGGTCATGTGCCAGCAAGCTCATCAGCGCGAGATGGCTTGCCAGGCGTGAGTTCTGCATCTTCCGGTTCAGGTTCCAGACCGGCAAGCCCTTGCGGCGGAACAGCTTTTCGACCTCGGGACGCTTGGGATCAGCCACGTAGGCATGGGCATGACTACCGGTCATGCCGTAACGATCCTTGAACCAGTCCCACTCATCATCAATCTTGTCCACGAACTCATCAGCCGTGAGCTGCTTCTCGTAGATGCAGCGGCGCAGGACGACCTGGCCGAAAGGTGCAATCAGCCAGAAGCCCGCGGCGGCTGTGTCGGAATACCCATAGTCCACTGCAACGCGCACCTGAGCATCCTGGAACCAGTCCCGGTCCTCGTCGATGACATGCGGCGGCTCGCCATGCGGCCCTTCATCCTCTCGAATCGGCACCACACGACCACGGTGGAATACCCACAAACCCAGGAATTGCTCCGCAAAGCCGTTCTGCTCCGCGGCCTTACAGTCAGTGAGGGGGTCGAAGCAGTCGTGACCGTTCCATGTGGAACACGGTAGGGAATCGTCTACAGGGAGGGTGGAAATCAACCCAATCGAGAGGCTCTCAGCCTTCTGGTGCTCCACCCAGAAGCGGGTCCAGTCATAGCGAGGGTTCGCCGCCGGGGTAAAGTGGAAGGAATCAATGCCCAGCTGGGGGGATTCCACTCCAAGCTGGATCATATTCCAGATGTAGGCTGCGGTGATGTCAGGGGTTGTAGGGAAAATGGCCCGCTTGGTACGGGTCAGCAAGTACTTCTCCCAGACATCTCGGTCGAGCCGTGCGGCTTCTGAGAGGATGGCCACATCCACCTCCTCGGACTGGAGGCTTTTCAGGTTGGTGGCTGACTTGACGGTGATGCTCGAGCGAACGTCATCTCCCTTTCGGTTCTTTCCCCACTCCAGGTTGATCTGCATGTTGCCCTGTCCGGGGCTATTGGCCTTCTGCCCGAGCTGGTATAGGTCTTGGAAGCCGATCGCCTCTCTACGGGCCACCAGGCACGACCACAAGTAGTCGAATTCCTTGGCTAAATCGTAGTTGGGGGCCACGATCCAGCAATTCATGGATTCCGCTTCGCCATTGGCGCCGAGATCCAGACCAGGCTGGAAGATATCGGGCAGGACATCGTGAGCCGCGGCGTAGGATTTGCTGGTGCGCGCCGGGCTCGAGAGCACCTTGATGCGCGCCTTGGAGGCGTGGAAGCGCGCTACATCTTCGGTGTGGACTTCGTAGCCCACGGCCTTGAACCACGCAGCTGCAGCGCGGCTGATCTGGGGCATGATGCCTCTACCGAGGCACCCAGAGATGCAGGATGCCCTCCGAGCCAGAGGTGCCGGTGAAGGTGATGAGACCGCTGGTGGCCGTCAAGACTGCCGCCATCGGGTCACCGCTGTTGACGGGCTCCCAAGCGCAGGCCACGATGGCACCAGGATGAGCCGAGCTGGTGCCGGCGGTGAATACGTCCCCGCTGCTGGTCACGGTCACCGTCAGCGTCATGTGTCGATGCTGCTTCAGGTTCACCAGCTGGCTGTTGGTCAGCCGTTGTCCCTTGGCCGACTCTGGGGTCGGTGTCGCGATGACGATCTCGGCCATGCTCCTACGCCTCCTCGATCATGTTCTGGATCAGGAAGTCCAGACGGCTGATCTTGCCGTGGTTGGTGGATCCGGGCATGGCCGTGGGCAGACGCACCCTCAGGCCGCGCAGCTCCTTCTTGGTCAGCTTCAGCCCTTCGAGCTTGGCTTCGACTGCATCCAGAGCATCGTCGGACCCATCGGTGTGCCCCCAGAAGTTCTGCAGGGTCGTTCGAGCTTCCTGCAGATTGCCTAGCAGAGGCGTCGGAGGCGTCTCGGGAACGACGGGCCTTTGGAATGCTTTGGCCATACCTGCCTCCTGTGGGGGTTGACCCCACCTTTCGATCTATGCGACGATCCATAGCGGATCCACCTCACGGTGCAACGGGAGGGCAAATGCCTAGCCACACCGCGAAAAAGCGCGCTCGCCGCTCCAAGATCACCAAAGCCAAGGCCACGAAGATCCTGCGCCACGGCAAAGTCCGCGGCAGTAAGCTGACGCCGAAGGCACGCCGCTTCATGGGCGCCCGCAGCCGGTGAATGACGCCATGCAGCTCAACAAAGAGTATGACTGGCAGAGTGAGCTGAGCATCAGCGTAGGTGGCGAACCCGGTACCGGCCTGGACTTGAAATTTGAGGACCCGATGCCAACCGCATGGAGACGTTTCTGGTATTGGGCCTTGCTGGGCTGGAAGTGGCGGAGCATCAAGTGAAGATGGGACCGCCGATTCACTGGAGCAATGTCGTCTACGGCGCCCAGAACAAGGCTCCTGAGGTGACGTTAGACCATGAAATACTGTGCGGATTCTGCGGCAACACCACCTCTATCGCACAGGGCATGAGCGAGCGTTGTCACTTCTGCACACTTCTCCTCACTGACTCGCGTGTTTTTGGTGAGTAGTCCGACTGTCAAGCCGCCGGTGTATCTGACCCGGACGCGCATCCTCAACGGCCAGAGTGTCAAGGTCAAGATCATCCCGATGGGCGAAACCACGCCACAGGAACACCGCTGGAAATTCATAGGCAGACCGAAGCCGAAACGAGGCTTGAATCTCGAAGTGTAGAAGGAGGCCGCGATGAGAAGCCCGAGGCAGTATGCGCGGAGCTGGTGGCGAGCCAACTACGTGGTTGGCAGGCCTTTTCACGGCTTCATCATCCTCATGGGCTGCTCGGCATGGGCCATGTGGGCTGCCGTCGGACTCTCGGTCGGCATCACCGCACACAGCGCCATATTCCCGTGGTCGGGCATCGGCAAAAGCGGCTTCGAGGATGAAGACCTCGCCATCCCAGGCAATTCGCCGCTGCGCGCTTGCGACGCCGGCCACACTGGGCCGAAGATTCACGGCATGGCGACCACCACCACCTACGACACCGGCTGGGTGACTTCGGTAGTAATGCTCCAGCACCAGGGTAGTTTCCACCTATTCGATGCTGCCGTGCGGGTAGATCCGGCTGAGATGACTGGCTGGATGGTTGTGATAGAGATCGCACACCACATCGAAGGGGAGATCATCTCGACGCTGGGACTCGAGGCCGATGCACTGTGCCTGTTCTCTTTGCAGGACCGGGCAGGACTCGTAGCTGTAGACAAGCAGATCAACTACGACGAGATCACCCTGGGGGTGTTGTGAAGCCTGGGCTGACTGTTGCCGAGTCGGAGATCCACGGATTCGGCATCTTCGCCATCAAGCTGCTGCCCAAGAACACAGAACTCGGTGTCATCCTCCAGAAGCGACTGCCCTGCGAGCCTTTCGCAACACTGATGCGTACTGCACCGGACTTCCAGGAGCGAGACCTACGGATTGCTGCTGAGGCACTATCCTGCGTGGGATTGGGACACGAGCTCCTGAACACTCCATTGCGGCAGTATCTCAACCATTCCGACAAGCCCAATGCACGCTTCTCCAATACAAGCAGCTGCATTGCAGTGGTCTCCACCCACGTTATCCACATCGGCGAGGAGGTGACTGTTTCGTACACGGACGGGCCGTGGTATCTTGAGAAGCCACAGCCGAACTGGGTTCGGAGCGGTGCCTGGCCGGGACGATTCAAGATCCCGGCAGCGGAGTGAATGTGAAATCACGGCCCATCTACATCGTCGAGTGGGAAGATCCTTCCGGGACCGCATCCTGGCTCACAGAAGAAGAAGTCAAGAAGCGCACGCCGCTACGATGTACCTCCGTTGGTGTGATCGTTGACAAGAACGCTCACCACATGACGATGGCTGGAACAATCTGCGAGGAAAACAATACCTTCTCCGATACAACAACCATCCCACGCAATGCAGTGTGTCGGATGAAAAAGATCGGCTCCATGACTTCCAAATCCGGGAAACGCTGATGCGCTGGGACAGTCGCTACCATGTGGTGGACAAGGAAGTCCATGGACAGCTCGTGCCGGTTAAGGTTCGCATCAGCCAGCCTGCCCATGTGTCACGATGCGACGCCCACACGAAACGCAAAGGCATGGGCCGCTTCAAGTGGCGAGACCTGAAGCGGCTCTACCATCGCCAGTCCCATCGTTGCTACTACTGCCTCGAGCCACTCGGCCCGCCGGGCAAGCTCCATCAGGCAGTTTTCCATATCGAACACCGCACCCCCTTGAGTCGCGGTGGATCCAACTATCCGCACAATGTCTGCCTGGCCTGTCCTGGCTGCAACATGCAGAAGGGCACCATGACAGCCGACGAGTATCTGGCATTCCGGCGACGAAAGACCGGAGCTGAGACGAAGTGCATCGTGAGAAGGAAGAGGGAAGGCGGCATCGGCGAGGAGGCCGTCATTCCCATGCAGGAAACGCCGAGCTACCGGGTGGAATCGGGACGATCGAAAGAGCGTCGGAACAGCCCGGGTACAGTTCCTACAGCCGCAATGACGGCTGGGGCGAAGGGGCAAGAACCCCAAGTCGGCCATGCTGAGGCGATGTCGAGATCAGTCCGATAGCCGCTAATCGACAGAAGCAGCAGACTCCCTCTTCCTCCTGAAATACTCGCCCCCATCAAGTGTGTTCCTTCTGAGACCACTGCATCTGCAGCTCGATTCAGCTACCGTAGCCCCTGTTCGCAGGCCCGTGGCAGCGGGTGGTCGTCGGTGCCGGGAGAAAGCATCTGCCAAGAGCTGCATCGGTATCCGGTCCGGGGTGAGGAATCCCGGCTGCGGACATTATTGCTGGGTCGTTGCGAGTAGGCTGCCCGGAACGAGGGCCCGGTGGCTAACGCTGCCGGGTCTTCTACTTCAATCGAAGCGATACGCTTGACAGTAACGATGTACTCGTTCGCTCAGTGACGTCCGCTGCCACCACCAAATCAGCCACCGACACCGGATGCAACGGGTCACCAAATCACCTCGGCAAGATTCAGCGTGTGCTCCAGACCGCACCGCTCATGCACCCTTGACCATCGACCTGTGTTGAGGATGAAGTACATCCAACGCTCAGACAGATAGAACATGTC
>SDBU01009018.1_pt1 | contig 11253 bp, 8 predicted proteins | sample 2277071 | NCBI WGS metagenome assembly SDBU01 (sample SAMN10397929, study PRJNA504765) | marine sediment metagenome | isolation source: marine sediment core GS08_GC12, 126 cmbsf | place: Arctic Ocean: Gakkel Ridge, Loki's castle | collected 2008 | reverse complement strand
TGGCGCCTGCATAAAGGCGGATCGTGTTACCCGAAAGAGCCGTCAGGTGACTGAGGTCCAGGTGCACGCCGGTCAGGCGGAACTCGGTGCCGGTGACGTTGCTCATGTTCGACACATTCAGCGGAGCGCCGCTCAACGTCAGTATGCCGTTGGTGAAATCAGTGATTTGACTGGTGTCGACCGTGCCGGTGCCGTCGAGGGTCATCTCCGTATCATCCAGGACGGTCAGGTTCCCCATCAGAATGGTCCCCCCGTTGGTCGCCACGATCCTGTTGTAGGTGTACCTGGAGTTAATGCCAAGGGCGGTGACGGCCGACAGGTCCACCACGCTGCCGACCCCGTCGGCCACGACATTGACATGGGAGGTCGCGCAACCGGTCATCCCACTAAGGTCTACCTTGCCACCGTTGTAGGCCTGAATGAAGAGTATTTCCCCCCAGCTCGTGCTGGGTGAGAGCGTGGTAAACGTCGACAGATCCAGCACACTGCCGACCCCGTCGGCCTTGAAGTACGGCCGGTTGGCGCCTCCGGTCGCCACATAGCTTGTCGCGTTGGGCAGATCAAGCTTCCCGCCGTTGGAGGCGTAGAAGCTTCCGCCGTTCAGGCTCGTGACGCCGGCGGCGGTGATCGTCGCCCCTGAGCCGCTGGCGGTAAGCGAGGCGCCCGGATCGATGGTAAAGGCGCCGCTGAGAAGGCCCGTCCCGCCTACCGTCAGGGAGCCGCCGGTCAGGTGAAGGCTTTCGTTACATGACAGATCGTTGATGGTTGTGGTGCCCTGCGAATGGGTGACCGTGATGTCGGCCGCAGGCCGGTCGATCGTCACGTTGTCGATCGAGCCGGGCAGGCTCGGATCGCTGCTCCAGTTGCCAGGGAGGTGCCAGAAGCCGTCGGTATCGGCGACCCACTGCACATCGGCCGCATAGGCCGGTGCACCCACCAAGAGCGCCAACGCGATGCACACCATGACCAGACCATCAGTAGCAGGAATTGCCTTCATGGAATTTGCCTCCATTGTAATGATCCCTGGCACGCCCCAGCGTGACGCGATCGTGCTGGCTGCATGCCCCTTTCCGGCCCAAACAGAGAGGGTCTACGCCGGCAGCCCAGACAGGTCAATCGTGGACATTATACCACTTTACCTGTCGCCGTCAAGAGGACGCTCGCACAATCGCCACGTCCCCCCGGAAGCAGGCGAGGCGGCAGACGTTCGACAGTTCCTCGACGGCTCGGCGACGGCCTCCCCCAGGGGGCCGAGGTGCATGGGGCAGCTTAGGCCCTACGCGGGAGGCACGAACGACACCCGGGCCGAGAGAGCCTCGGCGCGGCGCGCAGATGCCTTACCCGGGCGGTGGGTGGCCGGAGCCCAGAGCTTCCCTTGCGTCGCCGCAGGCTCAGCAGGGCGCCGGCGGCGAGCAGGGCCAGGGTGGCCGGCTCGGGTATGGGCGGGCCGGCGGCCGGCGGGCTCCCCGTCCAGTTGGACAGGATGATACTGAGGTCGCCGTCGTCGATGCGCCCGTCGCCGGTGAAATCCCCCCGCCGCCAGTCAACGGGGCTTATCGTCCAATTCGACAGCAGTATGGCGAGGTCGATGTCATCGACGATCATGTCGAGATTCGCGTCGCCCATGTAGGTGGAGGTCACGACGACGTCATGGTCGTTGTAGGCGATGCTGCGAACAGGGCCCGCGAGGCTGTCGAACTCCCCGTGGATGTCGCCGTCGGCCGTCAGGATCGTGTACGACCAGTTGTTCTCGGGGCTGAAGCCGTCAAGGGGATTGATCTCCAGCGTTCCACCCAACCACAAGTCCCCCGTGACGGCCAAGACATCGCTCTTTTTGCTCAGGGCGGCCAGTTCGATCAGCAGCGTGCCGCCGGCGGCCTGCGTATACGTGCCGTCGACGGTCAGTTCGCCCACCGAGATACCGGGGCTGGTGACCCCGCTGCTGTTGAGCACGCTGCCGTTCAGCGTCCCGGTACCGGTAAGCTTGCTCTGGTCGGCCAGAGATAGTGTCCCGACACTGATCGTGCCGCTGGTGGTGACGACAACATTGGTGTCCGTAACCACCGTCGTGCCCGGGTTCAGCAGAACGGTCCCTCCGTTCCGGGCTTCAATGCGAGACGCCCCGACGGGCGATACGGCGGAGAAGCTTCCCATGGCCGACATGTCCACCACACTGCCGGTCCCGTCGGCCAAAACTTTGACTTGGGAGGTCGCGCAACTGGTGGTCCCACTGAGGTCCACTTTGCCACCTTCGTAGGCCTGGATGTAGAGTATCTCCCCCCCGCTTGTGCTGGGCGAGACGGTGGTGAACGTCGACAGGTCCAGAACGCTGCCGGTCCCGTAAGCCTTGAAGTAGGGCCAGGAGTTCTGACCGGTGGTGGCCACGTAACTCGTCGCGTTCGGCACGGTGAGGGTCACGCCGTCGGCGACGAAGAAACTGGCCGCGTCCACCGTGGTGATGGTGCTCAGGTCGGCCGTGGCGCCCCCGTTCAGACGGATCGTGTTCCGCGACAGGGCCGTCAGGTGTGTGAGGTCCAGGTGCACGCCGGTGACGCGGAACTCGGTGCCGGTGACGTTGCTGATGTTGGACACGTCCAGCGGGGCGCCGTCCAACGTCAGCAAGCCGTTGGTGAAATCAGTGATCTGACTGGTGTTGACCGTGCCGGTGCCGTCGAGGACCATCTCCGTGTCATCCAGGGCGGTCAGGTTCCCCATCACAACGGTCCCCCCGTTGGTCGCCTTTATGTAGTTATCGTAGTAATAGGAATTGGTGCCAAGGGCGGTCACGGCGGACAAGTCCACGACGCTGACGGCCCCGTCGGCCACAACCTGGACAACGAAGGTCGTAAAGCTGGTCGTGCCGCTCAGGTCTACCTTGCCGCCATTGTGGGCCTGAATGGAGAGTATCTCGGCCCCGATGGTGCTTGACAAGATGGTGGTGAACGTCGACAGGTCCAGCGTGCTGCCGGCTCCGTCAGCCGTGAAATACGGGTTGGTGACATCGGTCGCCGCGTAGCTCGTGGCATTGGGCAAACCAAGGTTCCCGCCGTTGAGGGCGTAGAAGCTTCCGCCGTTCAGGCTCGTGACGCCGACGGCGGTGATCGTCGCCCCGGCACCGTCCGCGGTCAACGAGGCGCCCGGACCGATGGTGAAGGCGCCGCTGATCAGGCCTGTCCCGCTTACCGTCAGGGAGCCGCCCGTCAGGCGAAGACTTTCGTTGCATGACAGATCGTTGATGGCCGTGGTGCCCAGCGAATGGATGACCGTGATGTCGGCCGCCGGCCGGTCGATCGTCACGTTGTCGGTCGGGCCGGGCAGGCCCGGATCGCTGCTCCAGTTGCTCACCTGGTGCCAGAGCCCATGGCTGTCCACGAGCCACTCCACCTCAGCCGCATGCGCCGACGTGCCCATGAAAGCGGCCGTCAGGACGCACACCAAGACCACCCCACCGATAGAAGGGACTGGCTTCACTTGATCCGTCTCCCTCACAATGATTCCCCTCTAACCTCACTTCAGCCGCGCCCACGCCCGCCGCATTCCGGCTCAAGCAGAGGGGGGGACACGTGCTTAACATAGATGGGCTATCAGCATTTATTATACCACGTCAGCGCCACCCGTCAAGGGGGGTTTTGGGCAGCCGCGTTGCCGAGAAAACGGGCGAACATGTGCGTCATTGACAGCTTCCTGACGGCGCCAAGATGGGCTTCGGCGCCATAAATGGGGTCGAGATGGCAGACGCCGCCTCCGCCCCGGGCGACGGACGTCGGGGCGCTCCGACCGCCCATGACGAGACCCCGTGATGGGGGCCTGGAAACGGGGACCTCGTCGCGTGGGGAGGTCGGTTTGGTTTTACTTACGGCGTCGCAGGCCCAGAAGGCCGCCGACGACCAGCAGGGTCAGCGTGGCCGGCTCGGGAATCTGGGAGAAGGTCTGGGTCACGTCGGAGATCGAGGCGAGCCCGACGGCGTCTCCGCTGACGCCGATGTCCGTGACCACGTGGACTTCCTTGACCGGATCGAACTCGGCCTGGTCATGGGTCACCCGGCCGTCGGCGGTGTCGAAGACGGCCAGGCTGCTGAGCAGATCACCGGGGAACTCGGCGTAAACGCTTTCGGTGATGATCGCGGTGCCGGGCCCGAAGGTGGTCATGGCGGGGGCGGCCAGGGCGACGTCCTTGATGAACATCTCCTCGTCGAGAACCCTGACGCTGAAGCGGATCACCGTGTCGGCCCACTGTCCGGGCGCGGCCCCCCAGAAGGCGTTGTAAATCAGGCCCAGATCGCCGTTGATCTCGATGGGAGTCAGGGCAATCGTGGCCCCCGGGGCCAGGGCTCCGCCCTCGGCGGTCTCGGTGAACGAGAAGTCGTGGAAGAGCTTGTCTCCCCAGATGAACCCCTCACTGCCGACCAGATCGCCCAGCAGGAATTCCTGGCCTTCGACGGCGACGATGGGGGAAGCCATCAGCGTCGGGGCGAGCGATAGAACGGCGACTGCGACCACACACGCGTGCTTGAGATACCTTGCCTGTGACATGCTTTTGGGCCTCCTTCTTGTCCGTGGGCCGTTGGCAAAGCTGCATGAGGCGCCGGTGAGCCCGGCGCGATCTTATTTGCGATGACTCTACACCTGAGGCGTTGAGGACCCGCAGGGCGAGCCCGTCGGCAGCGACGGCCCGCGCCAGCAGCCCTTCCTGAGACAGCCGCCGCACCCGATCCCTCGCGGGATCACCCGTGCGGGCCCCGTCCTCAGGCCAATTTGGTCGTCCTCCAGGAGGATCCTGCTTCCTGGCTGCTGCACTGTGCAATTCATCCGGCCCGCGGGCCAACCGCCGGTGCGGCGGGCGTCGAGAAAAGTCCTCGCGCCGTCGGCCTGTAGGGATCAGGTCTGCTGGGAAAGGCGGATCGGGGGCAGGTGACGCCCGCGCGGCGGGCGCTCGGGCCGAGGCGAACCCCCCTCCGGCGACAGGGGCGCGGAGAAAGGGCCCCGCGATGTGCGGAGCCCTGATGGAGCTACCTTGATTGTCTACGACGCCGCCGCGTGCTACCGGCGACGGCGGCGGGCAAGAACGAGCGACCCCACGGCCAGTATCCCGAGGGACATGGGCTCGGGGACCTGCCCGTAGATCTGCCATATCTCGCTGATCGACCCGAAGCCAGTGGTGCCGCCGGTGACGCCAATATCCTTGACCACGTAGATGTCCTTCAGCGGCCCAACGGGCGCCTCCTCACGGGTCAGCCGCAAGTCGGGTGGGGAGTCGAAGATGGCGAGGTTGGCGAGCTCGGTCAGGCCGGGCAGATCGAAGACCGATTCGGTAATGACGGCGGCCCCCGTGCCGGTCGCCGTCATGGCGCCGGCGCCGAGGACGACGCGGTCGATGAACAGCAAGGGATCGCGAACCTGCACCTTGTAGCGAATCGTCGTATCGACCCACTGGCCAGCGTTCGCCACCCAGAAGGCGTTGAACAGCAGGGCAACTTCGCCGCCCAGATCCGCCGCGACGACCTTGACATCCCCCGCCGGTGCCAGAGCCCCGCCGCCGGCTGTGGCGGTGAAGCTGAAGTCATAGAAGAGCTTGTCACGCCAGATGAAGCCATCGCTGCCGACCAGATCCGACAGCAGGAACTCCTGGTCTTCAACAGCCGTGATCGGCCCGGCATTCACTACCCCACACAGCAACACCCCACTGAGCACCACCAACATTGCGGTCCGGACGCGTAACATGGGCGACCCTCCCATCTTTTGACACACTTCCTCGAGCTTATTGACCCCGATCAGACTAGGAGAACTCCGCGCGATGGCAGTGAACTCCCGAACGACGAGCATGCGTCGCCAAATCAGGATACGAGCAATAGCCACGAAACTAAGAGCATGAGCATGAGCATGAGCAAAACGAGCAAGACGAGCTAACCCAACGAGCAAAATGAGCTAACTGAACGAGCACATCGAGCAAAACGAGCAAAACGAGCACAACGAGCTAACCTAACGAACAGAATCGGCAGAAAAGCTGAGCATCATTATGGTACAGAGCCAATTCCTGTCAGGGTTGAGCAGTACACATAACTTACCGAGCGTCTGCAAGTATACCTGGATAAGTGGATACTGTCAAGCCCAAAAGGCCCAGATCGGACAGACAATCTACTTTTCGGCCCTGGTGAGGCCGGAGTTGCGGATTGGCTCCCCGTGAAGGGGGGTACCCGCAGCCTGCCTGCCGGCCCGCAGGAGCCTAATCTGCGGCCCGGCCGACCGGGACAGCAATAGGCAACCACCTTTAGGGAATGGTCTTACATCGCTGCCGGCAGGAGAGCCCCTCTACCCGTCGATGATCAGTTTGCGGACGGCCCGGGCCGCGCCGTCGGCGTCGTGGTGATCGGTGACGTAGTCGGCGGCCGCTTTGGCCTCGGGCGCCGCATTGGCCATCGCCACGGCCACGCCGGCCCATTGGAGCATGCCGACGTCGTTGGCGTTGTCGCCGATGGCCAGAACTTTCTCTCGCCGCACGTGCAGGTGAGAGGCCACGATTCGCAGGGCCTGGGCCTTGCCCACCGTGGCGTGCATGATCTGCAGCAGTTCCGGCTCGGTCTGGACCATGGCGACCTGGTACGGGAACGCGCGATGGATGGCCTGGGCGATCTCGCCGAGTGCGACGTCGCCGCTGAGCAGCAGCTTGGTGACCGGCTGGTCCAGCCACGTGTCGATTGGGCCGATCACGTCGGGGTCGAACAGCTTGGCCGTCTCGGTGGCGCCGCCCGGGTCGTACGCGTCGGTGTACGACCGGTCCAGCACCTCGGCCGCCACGAGCACCTCCGGGGCCACCTGCCGCGCCAGGGCCACCACGCCGCGGGCGATGTCCAACGGGATCGGCCGATGCCACAGAACGTCGCGATTGAGCGGGTCGTACACCAGCGCGCCGTTGTAGTTGACCATCGGCGTCTCCAGCCGCAACTGGCGGTAGAAGCCCAGCACGCTTCGCGGCGGCCGGGCCGTGGCCAGCACGATCTGCACGCCATGCACCTCCCGGGCGGCGTGGAGGATGGCCTCGGTGGCGACGGAGATCTCCTTGGCGCTGTTCAACAACGTGCCGTCCAGATCGATCGCCAACAGTTCGATAGACATGCCGGCCCAGCATACAGCCCCGGGCGGGCAATACAACAGCGGCCGGCCCGCGAAGGGGCCGAACGACAGCTATTCACGCCGGGGCGGAAACATGGTAAGATGGGCCGGTCCGATCATTCTTTAAGGACGAGGAAAGGAGCTTGTCGATGGCATCGATTTTGGTTCTTTACCATTCGCAGGAACACGGCAACACGCGCATCCTGGCCGAGGCGGTGGCTGAGGGGGCGAAGCAAGCGGGGGGCGACGTCCGCCTGGTCAACACCAACGAGCAACGGCTGGATATCCAGGACTACCGCAAGACGGCCGCGGTGGCGATCGGCTCGCCGGACTATTACAGCTACATCGCCGGGGGCCTGAAGGTCTTTCTGGACGATTGGCACATCGCCAAGCAATTCGATCCCGCCGGCCTGACCGGCAAGCCCTACGGCCTGTTCTACACCCACGGCGGCGGCGGGCGCGTCCAGGCGGTGTTGGAAAAGCTTTTCGAACGCATGGGCACCCAGGTCGGCCAGACCATCGGCTGCACCGGCCGGGCGGCCGAAGACACGCTCGACGCCTGCCGCCAACTCGGCAAGCAGTTGGTCGAGGCCGCGGCCGACGGCTGAGCGAAAGACGAGCGGCTGACCGGAGGACGAGCGGCTGACCGGAGGATGAGCGGCCGCCATGGACGCTATGCAGACCGCAGTGGAAATCAGTGGCCCCCGGGTCCGCCGGCTGCCGGAGACGGCGCGCGTGGCCGACCTCCGGCGGCGGGTGCGTTCGGCGATGGCCCAGCCGCCGACGAAGTGGTCGTGCCCGGCGTGCATCGCGCCGGCCGACATGGACAAGCCGATCGCCGTGCGCAAGGCGCTGGCGATCTCGCTGAAGCTTACGGCCATGCCCACCGACCTGTGGGACGGGCAACTGCTGGCCGGCTCGATGACGCTGGAGACCCCCCGCCTGCACGTCGAACGCGGGTTCCCCGCCTACACCACCGAGGCCGAACGGGCCGAGGGGAAACGCCGCGGCTACGGCACCGGATGCTTCGGGCACATCGTGCCGGACTACCCGGCCCTGCTGACCAAGGGCCTTTCGGGTATCGCCGCCGAGGCCGAGGCCCAGCGCGCCGGCGCCGCCGACGAGCGGGAACTCGCCTTTCTCGATTCGGTGGCCATCGCGTTGGACGCGGTGACCGCCTTTGCCGCCCGCCTGGCCGACCGCTGCGCCGCCGAGGCGGCCGCCTGCCCCCACGCCGCCCGCACCGCCGAGTTGCGGCAGATGGCGGTGAACCTGCAGCAGGTGCCCGCCGGGGGCGCCCGGACGTTCGGCCAAGCGCTGCAGTCGGTGTGGCTGCTGCACATGATCTTCCACTGCACCGGCAACGGCAACGCCACCGGGCGGCTGGACCAATACGTCTGGCCCTACCTCGCCGCCGACATCGACGCCGGGCGGATCGACTGGGCCGGCGCGCTCGAGTGGGTCAGTTGCTTCTGCCTGAAATTCAACGAGCGAGCCAAGGCCACCGACGACCAGCGCCCCGACGCGCGGGCCGACGAGCCCATCGACCCGACCCGCATGACGCGCCACGCCACCGGCTCCCAGCTCGGCCGGCGGCGGGACGGGCTCGACGCCACCAACCACTGGCTGCAGAACATCGTCGTCGGCGGGGTGACCCCCGACGGCGCCGACGGGACCAACCCCCTGAGCTTCCTGTTGCTGGAAGGCTATCGCCGCAACGAGATGACCAATCCGCTGCTGACCGTTCGCCTGCACGCCGGGTCGCCCGGTGAGCTGCTGAGGGAGGCCAGCGAGGTGCTCAAGGACGGCGGCGGGATGCCGGCGCTGTTCAACGACGAGGCGCTCATTCCAGCCATCGAGGGTGCGGGGGTCCCCACACCCGACGCCCGCGATTACACCAACGACGGCTGCTGGGAAACGATCATCCCCGGGCGGACGGACTTCCGCTTCCAGCGGTTCAGCCTCATGCTGCCGCTGGAATGGATCTTCCACCACGGCCAATCGCGGATCGTCCGCGGCATGCAGGGGTCCGATACCGGCGACGCCGGCGAGATCGAGTCGTTCGAGCAGCTCTGGCAGCTCTACGCCCGGCAGCTCGAATCGCTGGTGGGCCGGATGATGGAACGCACGGTGGCGCACATCAACCACCGCAGCATCCTGGCGCCGGTGCCGCTGCTGAGCGCCTTGATTGACGGGGCGATCCCCGCCCGGCGCGACATGACCGCCGGCGGGGCGAAGTTTCGCACCTTCGGCGTGCTCGGGGAGAGCGCGGCCCACACGATCGACTCCCTGACGGCGATCAAGACGGTCGTCTTCGACCGGCGCGACGCCACGATGGCCGAGCTGCGCGACGCGCTGGAGGCGAACTTCGAAGGCCACGAGCGGCTGCGACGGATGCTGGAGGCTGCACCGAAGTACGGCAACGACGACGAGGGCGCCGACGCCACGGGGCGGCGGATGCTGGAGCTGTTCACCGACATCGTCACCCGCCACGGCCGGCCGCACCGGTCGGTGGTGAAGTTCTTCTGCGGGCTGGCGACCTTCTCCTGGTACGTCGGCATCGGCGAGGGGCTGGGGGCCTCCCCGGACGGGCGGCGGTCGGGGGAACCGGTGTCGTCGAACTTCTCCCCGGCGCTGGGCCGCGACCTCGAAGGGCTGCCCGCGGCGATGCTCTCCTACGGCAAGATGCCCCACCACAAGCTGCCCGAGGGCGGGCCGCTCGACCTGCGGCTGGCCAAACGCCTGGTCGCCGGCGAGGCCGGCACCGACCGCATGGTCGCCCTGCTGCGGGCGTTCGTCGAATCCGGCGGGGCCATGATGACCCTCACCGTGGCCGACACCGAGGAGCTTCTCGCCGCCCAGCGCGAGCCGGAACAGCACGCCTCGCTCCGCGTGCGCATGGGCGGCTGGTCGGCCTACTTCACCATGCTCAGCCGCGAGCAGCAGGACCATCACATCCGGCGTCAAGGGGCACGCCCATGACGCTCGCCGAGGCGACCGCCGCGGCCGAAGGGGTGATCTTCGACGTCGACACCTTCGCCGTCCACGACGGCCCGGGCATTCGCATGGCGGTCTACCTGAAGGGCTGCCCGCTGGCGTGCCGCTGGTGCCACAGCCCCGAATCGCAGCGCCCCCGGCCAGAGGTGATCTTTCTGGCCGATCGCTGCGGCCGGTGCGGGCACTGCGAAGACATTTGCCCGCAACGGGTCCACAGCGTCGCACCGGACGGGCATTCGATCGATCGGTCCCGCTGCGAGATGTGCGCCCGCTGCGTGGACGCCTGCCCCACCGGCGCGCTGGCCGTGAAAGGCTATCGCGTTGACGCCGAGGCCATCGTCGCCAGGGCCGTCCGGATGAGACCGTTCTTCGCCCATTCCGGCGGCGGGGTGACGCTCACCGGCGGGGAGGTGACCGGACAGGTCGCTTTCGCCTCGGCCGTCCTGGACGGATGCCGCCAACACGGCATCGCCACCGCCGTGGAGACCTGCGGGGCGTGCGACTGGTCGCAGTTGCAGCCCTTGGTCGACGCGGCCGACCTGGTGCTGTACGACCTGAAGCTCATCGACGAGCAGGCCCATCGCCGGTGGACCGGAGCGAGCAACCGGAACGTCCTCGCCAACGCCCGCCGCCTCGCCGGGCGCAACGTCGAGGCCCGCGTGCCGCTGATTCCCGGCATCACCGACACCGAGGCCAACCTCGAGGGCCTCTTCGCCTTCATGACCGACGCCGGCCTGCCCCGCGTGACGCTGCTGCCCTTCAACGCCGCCGCGCCGGCCAAGTACGAATGGCTCGGCCGAACGTGCCAGGTGCAGGCCGAACCGCAAGAGCAGGGCCGCCTCCGCCAGTTGCTGGCACTGGCCGAGCGCGCCGGACTGAAAGCGACAATTGGCTAGGATGCTGCCCACCCGACACCGACCGGTGCGGTGCCCACGCAAGCGTGGGGGTGTCCGATAATTCCTGCGAGGATCGTTGTTGTCCGGCCCCGGCGGGGCCAACGAATTTAGCCCAGGGCGCTGCGCAGCAAGCCCTGGGTTGAGAGACCTCTACGGAACGAGCCCCGGCAGGGGCGACCGTGGGTCGGCCAAACGCACGATCGCCCCTGCCGGGGCTCTGGCGTGGGGGGGACATGTACCCAGGGCTTGC
>SDBU01009017.1_pt1 | contig 11253 bp, 8 predicted proteins | sample 2277071 | NCBI WGS metagenome assembly SDBU01 (sample SAMN10397929, study PRJNA504765) | marine sediment metagenome | isolation source: marine sediment core GS08_GC12, 126 cmbsf | place: Arctic Ocean: Gakkel Ridge, Loki's castle | collected 2008 | reverse complement strand
GAACAGTTCGGCCTGACGGTCCAGGCCCGCCAGTTGGCCACCTCGGCCGGCGTGCCGACCGTGCCGGGCAGCGACGGGGTGGTCGGGGAGGTCGATCTGGCGGTCGAGCTGGCCGACCGCATGGGCTACCCGATCGGCATCAAGGCGGCCGCGGGGGGAGGCGGGCGAGGCATCCGGGCCGTCCACAACGAGGTCACGCTCCGCAGTTCCTTCAAGCAGGCACAGGCGGAGGCGGAAGCGTCCTTCGGCGACGGCCGGCTGTACGTGGAGAAATGGATCGAGTCGATGCGGCACGTGGAGGTGCAGGTCCTCGGCGACCTGCACGGGAACCTCGTGCATCTGTTCGAACGCGACTGCACCATCCAGCGCCGGCGACAGAAACTCATCGAGGAAAGCCCCTCCCCGGTCCTTCCGGATGTTCTGCGAGAGGAGATGTGCGACGCGGCCGTGCGGCTGTGCAAGCTGGCCCAGTACAGTGGGGCCGGGACGGTGGAGTTCATCCTCGACGGGGATCAGTTCTACTTCATGGAGGTCAACGCCCGCATCCAGGTGGAGCACCCGGTCACCGAAGCGGTCACCGGCATCGACCTGGTCAACTGGCAGATCCGCATCGCCGCCGGCGAGGCGATGCCCTTCGCCCAAGACGACCTGACCCGCCACGGCTGTGCCATCGAATGCCGCATCAATGCCGAGGACCCGACCAGCGGCTTCCGCCCCTGCCCCGGACACATCGAGGTGTACGTGCCTCCGGGCGGGCCGGGGGTGCGGCTCGATTCGCACGTGTACCAGGGCTATGAGATCCCCCCCCACTACGACAGCCTGATCAGTAAGCTGATCGTCCACCGCCCCACGCGCGCCCAGGCCATTGCCACCATGCGCCGGGCACTGGGGGAGTACCAGATCTATCCGATCAAGACCACCGTGCCGCTCTACCGGGAGATTATGACGAACGCCACCTTTATCGGGGGGCGGTTCGACACCGATTTCGTGGAGAAGCACATTCTGACCCATTAGTGGTGCTTCTCCCGCGGCGAGACCCGGACCTGCCGGGGGCACGCTGAATCCGGCGAGAACCACCGACGAAAGAGGAGACGATGGCAGCAGTACTCAAAGGCAACGCAGTGATCGGGCAGTCGGGAGGGCCGACCAGCGTGATCAACCAGTCCCTGGTCGGCGCGGTCGAGGCGATCCGCGAAATGCCCCAGGTCGAAAAGTTCCTCGGAGCCCGGCACGGCGTGCGCGGCATCATTAACGAGCATTTCGTGGATCTGTACGACGTGCCCGCCGATACGCTGGAAGCCGTGGCCAACACCCCCGCCGCGGCGCTGGGCTCCACCCGCGACAAGCCCGACAAGGCAGACTGCGAGAAGATCTTCCACGTCTTCGAGAAGCACAACATTCACTACTTCTTCTACATCGGCGGGAACGATTCGTCCGAGACGGCCAACATCGTCAACGAGCTGGCCGCCGAGGCGGGGTACGAGCTGCGGACGTTCCACATTCCCAAGACCATCGACAACGACGTGCTCATCACCGACCACTGCCCCGGTTACGGCTCGGCCGCCCGCTTCGTGGCCTCGGCCCTGATGGGGGACGACCGCGATTCGGCCTCGCTGCCGGGGGTCAAGGTCAACGTGATTATGGGCCGCCACGCCGGCTGGCTGACTGCCGCGGCCGCGCTGGGGCGATACGACGACACGTGCGGCCCGCATCTGATCTACGTGCCCGAGCGGAGGGTCAGCGAGGACCGGATGCTGGGCGACATCGACGACGTGATCGCCCGCCTCGGCCGCTGCGTGCTGGCCGTCAGCGAAGGCATCGAGGACGAGAACGGCATCTCCTGGGCCAAGAAGATCGCTGAGAAGATCGCTGCGAAGATCGAGTACGACGACTTCGGGAACCCCCTGTTGTCCGGGTCCGGGGCGCTGGGCGATCACATCTCCCGGCTCGTCCGGGCCAGGCTCGACAGCCGTATCCGCAACGACTCGGAAAACCTGCCCACCTCCGGGCGCACGCGGGTCCGCGCCGATACCTTCGGCTATCTCCAACGCAGCTTCGCCGGATACGCCAGCAAGATCGACCAGGCCGAGGCCCGGCTGGCCGGGCGAAAGGCCGTCGAATTCGCCATGAACGGCGACGCCGACGGCAGCGTGGCCTTCCAGCGCACCGGGAACGGGGCCGACTACGGCATCTCCTGCGTCCTGGCCAATCTGGCCGACGTCGCCGGCGGCACGAAGACCATGCCCGACGAGTTCCTCGCCGACAACGGCCGCGATATCACCGACGCCTTCCGCGACTACGCCCTCCCCCTCGTCGGCGGCTTGCCGAGAATCGGCAAACTGACGTGAGGTGATTGACAATCGACGATCGTCAATCGTCATTCGACAATCTATACAGCATTTCCCCCGCTCGGGGCACCAGCAGCACCCCGTCGTCCTCACGGCCGCGCCAGTCGTCGACGTTGACGGTGGCCGGGTCGAGATAGCCCAGGCCGATCTTCTCGCAGCGCTCGGGGCCGATACCGGTGGCGAGGGTGACGTTGATGCGGGCGGTCTCCACGCCGTCGGTGTACGTGCCGGCGCCCCGCAGGTGCGTGGAGTGGGCCAGCACGCCCCACGGGTAGTGCTTGAAGGTGTCCCATTGGGCGGTGAAATACTCCCGCACGTGGTAGCCGATCTCGTCGATTACCTTGCCGTGGGCGTAACTGACCTCGGTGATGTGCGGGGCGTAGATGACCACCTCCCCGCCGTCGGCGATGGCCGGCTCGGTCTTGTACATGCCCTTGGCCCCGGTCCACAGGTCGTCGTACATTTCCGGCATCACGGCCAGCACGCGGCGGTAGGGCTCGTCCACGTAGATGATGTCCAGCTTCCCCGACAGCGCCACCGCGGCACCCCAGGCGGCCTTCATGGCCCCGGCGTACAGGCCGACGAGGTCCTGCCCGTGCATCACCAGCGCGAGGTTCAACTTGGGCGTGGGGATCATCTCGGCCGCCCGGTCGATCATCCGCCGCATGGGCGTGTCGGGCGTGCCGATGGTTTGCATGCTTGTCAGCAGGGCGCCCATCCAGTGGGTGACGTTGATCATCTCCGGGGCGGCGATGCCGGGGAAGAAGTACTTGTTGCCGCCGGAGAATCCCATCACCTCGTGGGGGAAGACCGGCCCGCAGACCACCAGCAGGTCATAGTCGGTCACGAGCTTGTTGATCTTCACCGGCACGGCCAACGAGAGCGCCCCGTCGGTGAGTTCGGCGATATCGTCGGCCGACAGCGTGGTCAGCTCGATGAAGGTGTCCGCCCGGTCCCACCGGTGGTTGAACACCCCGCAGCCGTCGGCCCGGCCGCCGGTGACGGTGGCGCCGACCAGGCGCGACAGGGCCGCGTCGTCCATGGCCATGTGCGTGCCGAGGGCGACGAGATAATCCAGCGCGGCGACCTTGGCGCCCTTGGCACCCAGCAATTCGCCCAGCAGGCCGAACAGCAGCGGGATCGGCGCCGTGCGGGTGCTGTCGGGGATGATAACCAGCACGCGCTGGCCCGCGAGCTCCAGGTGGGCGAACGTCTCGGCCAGCACGCCCCGCACCTCCGGGGCGGTCATCGCCCGGTGCTCGGGGGCGGCCGAGGCGAGCACGCCGTCGATTCGGCTGTCGTCGATACTCATGCCTGCTGCTTCCACGGCGGCGTCGAGGGCAGTTTCGCCATAAACTCCTCGATCACCGCGTCTTCGTAATCGCCGGCATACCGGCCGGCGAAGAACTTCTCGATGCCTTCGCCCAGCAGCCGCTGCCACGAGGCCCGCTCGCCGCCTGGGTTGATTGGGTAGAACAACGCGCCGTTGGCCTTGGCGGCCTTCAGGTCGCCCGGGGCGTCGCCCACCATTAGTATTCTACGCGAATCGTACTTTCCCACGGCGGCATACTTGAGATGCTCGGCCTTGGTGCCCATCTCCTGCCCGCAGATCATCTGCGTGTACCGGCCGATCTCGTGGTCGGCCCACTCGCGCTGCAGCGCCTCGTTAGGGGTGGCCGAGACGACCATCACGTCGGCGGTCCCCTGGAGCTTCTGCAGGGTCTCGCGGACGAACGGGAACGGCGGGATGCCGCGGACGAACCGGGCCACCGTCTCGTTCACCGCCTCCGACCACGCCAGCGTCCGGGCCAGCACCTCATCGCCCGTCTCGGCCACCTTGGCCTCCAGCGCCGGGTTGCCCAGTCGACTCTCCGTCTCGATCCACGCCCGCAGCGAATCGATCGGCGGCGGACGGTATCCGCGCTCCACCGCTTCGGGGCGATCGGCCAGCAGATCGAACACCATCGTCAGGGCCGGGAAGCGGTTGATCCCCCGCCACTGGCTGTACAGGTTGACGAACTCCCCCGCCTCCCGCGCATACCGCGAAACCGCCTGCAGGTCCCACGAGTTCATGGTGTTGGGAATGAAGCACTCCTTCTGCTTGGTCTCCATCGTATCGAACGCGCACCCGTCCGAATCGATGCCGACAAAGTACGATTGGGTCTGTTCGAAAGCCTTGAGCTGCTCAACAGCATCCATTAACTGACTCCGTCACTTCCGATGGCCGAGCTCCAGTTGACCGAACCCGCGACGACGAAACACCATTGGAGCACCGCGCGCGGGGTGTTTTCAACTCTTCTTTCCCGCCCCGGCCTGGCGGGGGTCCTGGCTCCCCTGGCTTTCCTCGCCATCTTCGCCCGGGCTTGGCGGTTTTTCGCGATGAAACGATGATCGCGAGTATTTCGTTGCCTTCGTCCGAACTGTTCTCCCTTGACGGAAGCTGTAGCCAGGTGTAGCTACTCGTACCTGATCGGCGCGAATCACGCGGGCCATGCAGATTCGCGGCAGCGCCCGGCACGGCTCAGGGCCCGGCCGAAACGCGGGAAGCGGACGTGTTCACGAATACGCCGTCCGCGGCCGCTTGGCCGGAAGGGCGCCGCCATGGCCCGATCGGCAGTGCTTCGAATGCATGAGGTGAACGTATGAAAGGCAGGATACTGATCACACCGAGGGGCCTGTCCCGCGACGGGCATCCAGCGCTTCGGCGGTTTGAGGACGCCGGATACGAGGTGGTTATGCCCACCCCGGGCCGCCAGCCGACGGAGGAGGAACTGCTCGATGCCCTGCCCGGCTGCGCGGGCATCCTGGCCGGCGTCGAGACCATCTCCGCCAAGGTCATCGAAGCCGCGGCCGTCGAGGGCCTAAAGGTCATCGGGCGCAATGGCGTCGGAATCGACAGCATCGACCTCGACGCCGCCGGACGGCTGAATGTCGCCATCTGCCCGACCCCCGGGGCGAACTCCCGCGGCGTTGCCGAACTGGTGGTGTCCCTCATGTTCGCCCTCGCCCGCGCGATCCCCTTCACCGATGCCCACCTCAAGGCCGGCCGGTGGGAGCGCCGCAAGGGCATCGAGATCGACGGGAAAACGCTCGGCATCATCGGCTGCGGGCAAATCGGCAAGCACGTCACCCGTATGGCCCTCGGTCTGGGGATGAAGGTTCTCGCCTGCGATCCCGTGGTGGACGCTTCCTTCCGCCCGGGCGAGGCGTTCTCCTACACGAACTTCGACACGGTCCTCTCGCAAGCGGACGTCCTCAGCCTGCACTGCCCCGCGCCCGCCGACAACCGGCCCATCATCGACGCGGCCGCCCTGGCCAAGGTCACACCGGGCGCCTTGCTCATCAACACCGCCCGCGGCGTGCTCGTCGACGGCTCCGCGGTGCTGTCCGCTCTGGAGACCGAGCGGCTCGCCGGCTTCGCCACCGACGTGTACGCCGAGGAGCCACCCGGGGAGAGCCCCCTTCTCGCCCATCCCCGCGTCATAGCCACGCCCCACGTGGGCGGCTATACTGCCGAAAGCGTCGACCGGTCGATCCGGATGGCCGTCGACTTGATGTTGGAGTGCCTTCAGAGTTGACCGTTGACAGAGGAACCCGCCATGGCAAACGTTCATTCGAAGATCGCCGAGCTGGGTGTCGTGCCGGTCATCGCCATTGACGATGCCGCCGGCGCCCTCGACCTCGCCGACGCCCTCATCGCCGGCGGTCTGCCCATCGCCGAGATCACCTTCCGCACCGAGGCCGGCCAGGCCACGCTCCAACGAATCGCCGCCGAACGCCCCGACTGCCTGCTCGGGGCGGGCACGATTCTGACCGTCGATCAGCTTCGCGCGGCCAAGGACGCGGGCGCCACCTTCGGCGTCGCTCCCGGCCTGAACCCGGCGGTGGTGGAAGAGGCGATCCGGCTGGATTTCCCGTTCTCCCCCGGCGTGATGACCCCCAGCGACGTGGAGGCGGCTCTGGCGATGGGGCTGAAGGTCCTGAAATACTTCCCCGCCGAGGCCGCCGGCGGCGTCAAGATGCTCAAGGCCCTCGCCGGCCCGTACGGGCACACGGGGGTGATGTTCGTGCCCACCGGCGGCATCAACGTCGCCAACTTCCTGGACTACCTCGCCATGGACTGCGTGCTCGCCGTCGGTGGAAGCTGGGTCGCCAAGCGTGACGACATCGCGGCGGGAAAGTTCGAGAAGATCACGCAGAACTGCATCGATATCCGCAAGGCCCTCACCGGGTGAGTACCCGCCGGGTCCCCCTCCAATCGGAAATCGGGTAACCGTTCACGGGAAGGACTCCACCACAGAGCCCACAGAGGATAAAGAGAACAGAAAGAGCAAAGAGAGCAGAGAGAATCATGGAGCAGGATCCAGGGACAGACAAACAGCACCCAATGCCTGGATCTCCGATTCTCTGCGTGCTCTGTACTACTAACGTTCAAGATGTCGAATCTGTTTTGCACTTTCGTGCGTCTCTTGCTGTAACTTCTTTCCTTGTCTTTCTCTGTGTGCTCTGTGCTCTCTGTGGTTCATCGGTCGTGCAATCCATCACACCCCCGAGTACGCGCTGAACCCCCCGTCCACCGGCACGACGATGCCGGTGACGAAGCGGGCGGCGTCGCTGATCAGCCACAGGAGGGTGCCGACCAGTTCGGCCGGCTTGCCGTAGCGGCCCATGGGGGTGTGGTCGATGATCTGCTGCCCGCGGGCGGTGGGTTGGCCGGTCTGCTCGTCCACCAGGAGGAAGCGGTTCTGTTCGGTCAGGAAGAACCCCGGGGCCAGGGCGTTGACGCGGATGTCGACCGAGTGGCTCTGGCACATGTACGTGGCCAGCCACTGGGTAAAGTTGCTCACCGCGGCCTTGGCGGCCGAGTAGGCGGCAATGCGGGTCAGCGGGCGGAAGGCGTTCATCGAGGAAACGTTGATGATCACCCCGTCGCCCCGCTCGGCCATGTGTCGGCCGAACACCTGGCTCGGCAGGATGGTGCCCAGGCAGTTCAGGTCGAACACCCATCGGATCGCCTCGGCCGGCAGATCGAAGAACAGCGACTCGGGGGGCACACAGGTGGCTTCCTTCTTGTTGCCGCCCGCCCCGTTGATCAGCACGTCCACTCGCCCGAGGGCCTCGACGGTCTGTTTCAGCGCCGCGGCCACCGCATCGGTTTCCAGCACGTTGGCCTCGACCGCCACGGCCGAGCCGCCGGCGCCGGTGATCGTGGCGCACAGGGCCTCGGCCGCGGGCAGGTTGTAGTCGATCACGGCCACCTTCGCCCCGGCGGCGGCCAACGCCTCGGCCATCGCCCCGCACAACACGCCCGCCCCCCCGGTAACGGCGACGCACTTGCCGGTGACGTCGAACAGTGAATTCGGTGCACTCATTTCAGGTTGTCCTCTCGTTGCCGGGCCCATGGCCTGACGATTACCCGCTGCACGGGCGCCGCGACCGGCGGGCCCTCACGCCGTATACGTGCTCGCCGTGGTCGATCCGCCGGTGCCGGTCCAGTTGGTGTGGAAGAACTCGCCCCGCGGCTTGTCGGTGCGCTCGTACGTGTGGGCGCCGAAGTAGTCCCGTTGGGCCTGCAGCAGGTTCGCCGGCAGCCGGCCGTTGCGATACCCGTCGTAGTAGGCCAGTGCGCTGCTGAAGGCCGGCACGGGAATGCCCACCCGGACCGCCTCGCGGACCACCCGCCGCCAGCCGACTTGGGCCTTCCGCACGGCCGTCTTGAAGTACGGCACCAGCAGCAGGTTCACCAGGCTCTTCTTCTTGTCGAAGGCTTCCTTGATCTTGCCGAGGAACTGGCTGCGGATGATGCACCCGCCGCGCCACATCAGGGCGACCCCGCCGTAGTTGAGGTCCCACCCGTATTCGGCCGCCGCGGCCCGCATGAGCTGGAAGCCCTGGGCGTAGGAGACGATCTTGCTGGCGTACAGGGCCTGGCGGATGTCTTCGAGGAACTTCCCCCGGTCGCCGCGGAACGTCGCCCGCGTCCCCGAGAGTTTTTTCGACGCCGCCACGCGCTCTTCCTTCAGGGCCGACAGGCACCGCGCGAAGACGGCCTCGCCGATCAGCGTCAGCGGCTGGCCCAACTCCAGGGCGGTGATGCCCGTCCACTTGCCGGTGCCCTTCTGCCCGGCGGTATCGAGGATCACGTCCACCATCGGCCGGCCGGTCTCATCGTCGGTCTTGGCCAGGATGTCGCGGGTGATCTCGATCAGGTAGCTGTCCAGCTCGCCCCGGTTCCACTCGGCGAACACGTCGCTCATCTCCGGCGGCGTCAGGCCAATGGCACCCATCAGCGAGTACGCCTCGCAAATCAACTGCATGTCCCCGTATTCGATGCCGTTGTGGATCATCTTGACGAAGTGCCCGGCGCCGTTCTCGCCGACCCAGTCGCAGCAGGGGCTGCCGTCGTCCACCTTGGCCGCCACGGCCTGGAAGATGGGCTTGACCGGCTCCCACGCCGCCGGCGAGCCGCCCGGCATGATGCTCGGCCCGTGGCGGGCGCCCTCCTCCCCGCCGGAGACGCCGGTGCCTATGTAGAGCAGGCCCTTGCCCTCGACGTGCGCCGTCCGACGGATGGTGTCGTTGAAGTTGCTGTTGCCCCCGTCGATGATGATGTCGCCCGCCTCCAGATGCCCCAGCAGCTTGTCGATGAAGGCATCCACCGCATCGCCGGCCTTCACCAGCAGCATCACGCGCCGGGGCCTTTTGAGCGCGGCGGCCAACTCCTCGATCGAGTGGCAGCCGATGATGTTCTTCCCCTTGGCCTCGCCCTCGGTGAAGGCGTCCACCTTCGAAACGGTCCGGTTGAACACCGCCACGGTGAAGCCGTGATCTTCCATGTTCAACACGAGGTTCTGGCCCATGACGGCCAGTCCTATGAGTCCTATGTCTGCCTCTGCCATGACGCCGGCTCCTTCCGCGTGAGAATCCCAAACGGCTCGGTCCACCGGGTGCGGCGCGGGAGATCCCGCCGCCGTTCACCGGTCACGCCATGATTCTAAACTTGCCCCAGCCGTCCGCAACCCCCTTTCCCGCCACCCTCGGCCGGCAGCAGGAGCATCGCCCCGTACCCCTTGTGCCGCAGCTTGCTCGGTGAGCGAACGCCATCTCGCCGCAGGGCAGTGCACAGCCTGCTGCCGAAAGACGCCTTACAGCCCGCAATCACCGGTCGGCCCCCGCCCAGCAGGCCCCGCAACTGGTGCCGATTCACCTCCAGCCCATCTTTCTCGCCGAGGGTGGCCACCACCAGCTGCCCCGGCGGATCGGCCGAGGCCGCCGACCAGTCGGCCGTGTGCACCGACTGCACTTCACCGGCGAACCCGTTGGCGGTGAGGTTCCGCCGGGTGGCCTCCAGCGACAGCAGGTCGCGAGAGATCAGCGTGATGCGACGGATCGACTCGGCCAGCCGGGCCATCAGCACCGCTCCGTGACCCGGCCCGGGGTTGCAGATGGTCACCCCTGCCGGCCCGTGAGCCGCGACGTGCCGGGCGAACAGAGAGACCACCGCGTCGGTGACCCAGTGTCGGCTGTCGAACTCGGCCAGGCCGTGGAAGCCGCTCAGCGAGTACGCGAGGCCCTTCCACTCAAACCGGCCGGCCCGGCGGAGGTAGACGTCCTCGACGGGCGAGCCGCCGCCGGCCGAGGCGATGAAACGGTAGTTGTACACGACGTGCCTGCCCCCCTCGATCCGCTGGAGCAGTTCGACCCCCTCGGCCGCGAGCACGCCATCGACGGACGCCGCCAGCGGCTCGACGACGACGACCCACACCTCCCCGCCCGCCGCCAGGTGTCGCCGGGCCTTCAGCAGCAGCATCTCGATCACCGGCCCGCCGGCCTTGGCCGGTACGTTCGAGACGATCAGGTTGAACTTCTCATCGGCCAAGCCGCCGTACGCCAGGCCCGGCCGGACCTCCACGCCGGCCAACTCATTGGCCCGGGCGTTGTGCCGGGCGAACGCCACCGCCAGGGCATCGCGATCGACGGCCACGACACGCGCGGCCAGCCCCGCCCCGGCAAGGAACAGGGCGATCGGGCCATACCCACACCCCAGGTCGAGCGCCCGCTGCCACCGCCTGCCGCACTCGATCATCGCCCGCAGCAGCGCCCGCGTGCCCACATCCACCTGGAAACTGCTGAACACCCCCACCGGCGCTTCCAGGAGCAAGCGACAGCCCGGCAGGGACAGCGGCAGCGATTTCTTCGGGTATACATCGAACAGCCCCGAGTCCATCATCTCCACGGCCGCCTCACCCATCGCGCGATTCCCATCCGCCCAAGCCCGTCGGGCATTGTAGCAGGCCTTCTCAGCCGGCCGCCACGGCGGGCCTCCTTGAGCGCACGAAAAACTCCGCGCCCGAAGACGCGGAGTTTTCCGAATACGGTAAACAGAGAGCCGTCTTGGCCGTGCGTCACCGCACGACTGCCCCGAGTCGCCGAAGCGGCTCGAGACGAGGTTGTGCTGACTATGGTCGGGCAGATCGCTCTACCGGCGAAGGGGTTAAGACCTCGCACGCGACCTCTAGATAATCCTCTAGAAAGGAGGTGATCCAGCCGCAGGTTCCCCTACGGCTACCTTGTTACGACTTAGTCCCAGTCACCAAGCCCACCTTCGGCAGCCCTGAGACGGGCCGACTTCGGGCGTTCCCAGCTTCCATGACTTGACGGGCGGTGTGTACAAGGCTCAGGAACACATTCACCGCAGCATAGCTGATCTGCGATTACTAGCGATTCCGACTTCATGGAGTCGAGTTGCAGACTCCAATCCGAACTGGGGCCGGCTTTTTCCGATTTGCTCCACCTCGCGGCTTCGCGTCGGTTTGTACCGGCCATTGTAGCACGTTTGCAGCCCTGGGCATAAAGGCCATGAGGACTTGACGTCATCCCCACCTTCCTCCGGTTTAACACCGGC
>SDBU01009016.1_pt1 | contig 11254 bp, 8 predicted proteins | sample 2277071 | NCBI WGS metagenome assembly SDBU01 (sample SAMN10397929, study PRJNA504765) | marine sediment metagenome | isolation source: marine sediment core GS08_GC12, 126 cmbsf | place: Arctic Ocean: Gakkel Ridge, Loki's castle | collected 2008 | reverse complement strand
CGCCCACGTGGAGATGACCAACGCGTCGCTCTCCCAGTTGCCCAGCAGAATCGCCAGGTCGGTGTCGTCGACGAAGCCGTTGCCGTTGGCGTCGCCGGGGAGCTGGGGGGTTCCGCCGGACAGGCCGGTCAGGTAAATGATTCCAGACCCGCCGTCGGTCAGGGTGAGGCCACTGGCCGTCCAGCTCCCATCCAGTTCCGAGGTGTCGAAATCGTTGGCGAAGCCGGACAGGTCGATAGTCACACCTTCGTCGTAGGTAAACACCGGCAACTCGTCGGTGGCGGCGGCGGAGCCGTCGCCGGCGTCGAGGATCTTGAGTGTGAAGTCGTCCAGGTCCAGCGTGCCACTGGTGACGTGCATGGTGTCAGTGACGCCGTCACCGACCTCCCACTCGTAGGACGAGCCATCCGCAAATCCCGTAGCCCCACCGGTTGCGGTGGTTAGTGTACCGACGCCATGATCACCGGGCGCCACGGTGCAGCCGCTTTTTACTGCAACAGCGGTCTTGATCGTGCCTCCGCCGGCCAGGGTGCCTCCCGGTGACGCAAATGCAAAATGCTGATAGTGGGTTTGCATCGTCCCGTTGACCACCAATGTCCCCTCGCTAAGCCTAACGGTTCCAATATCCACATCCCCCACGGTCCAGGTGCCCGTGCCCTTCTTCACCAATGAGCCATAATGCCCCTGGATATACGTAACCTCGGCCACCGAATTCCCGGTCGTCGTGCCGCCAAGAAACACGCCGGACTTGTCACCTCCGACTCCGGGGGCGGCGGTGTTGATCGTTCCCAGCGTCACCGTGCCGCTGGTCGGAGCGAAGGTCAGCCCATTGTATACAGCATTTCCCCAGTCACCTGGACCATAATCCTTGGTTCCATTCTGAACGATGTTCACCGTCGGGCTTCCGGTGATCGCTGAGGTGATCGTATGTCTCTTGTCCTTGATAGACTGATTAATCGACCCACCGGGCGCGAAGTTCAGAGTGCCGTCGGAAATGGTGTAGTTGTTGCTAGTGGAGGTAAAGGTTATGTCGTTGACGGTGATCGCCTCGCCCAGCGTCACCGTGCCCGGCGTGCCTTCGAAGGTGGCGTTGTCGGGAGTGGCACTGCTCCAGGTGGCGGTGGTGTAGGGGCCGCCTGTAGCCGAGCCCCAGTTGGACGCCGAGTTGTCCCACGTGCCGGTTCCATCCCAGAAGAGGTCGGCGGCGTTGGCCGACGTGACCCCGGCGATCGCCACGATCGCCACAACCAATCCAAGTGTGAATCTGTTCATTGCTGCTCTCCTTTTCTCGCTGCCTTAGGTGACCTGACGACCAATGCGTACACAGCGCCCAGCCGGCCACCTTCGACGTGGCCGAGGCCGATCGCTCGGTGCCGCAACAGTTACGAAATGACGGCCTGCCATAGTCCTCCTTGTTGTGGCCCCATGCGGCTCCACATGATCCGCAGGGCACCGACGCTCGACGGACGGCAACAACGCCGACTCTCAGAACATCCTGAAGCGTAATCACAGCTCGTGGCGGGAAGAGCGACGGGCAGTCGGTCCTGCCCGGCCATCACGTCCGCGACGGGACGGGACGGGACGGGACGGGACGGGACGGGACGGGACGGGACAGCCCCCGCACCTCCAGCACCACGGTAGATTATACCCGATTTGCGGAGTATGTCAAGCATAATCGCATATCGTCAAACGACAATTCTCAGAGTATTCGCGACACTGGGTGCCGGCGTGGGGTCCGCCGGCGCAGGAACATCCCGGTGGCGATTGCGAAAGGATCGTTTGTGTGAAGTCGTTGAGCCCGCTTCCAGCGGGCTTTTGCCCGGCCGTAGGCCGGAATAGGCCAGCCCTTTCAGGGCTGGTCCCGTGGACGCAGCCCCCACCTTGTGTTATTGTCTTTCAGCCCGCTTCCAGCGGGCTTGCCGATGTGGCGGGCGGCTTCAGCCGGGGAGCGCACGAATATGTCTCTGCGAGCGTATAGCGAGATCCACCTTCATTTCACGTGGCACGTCAAGGATAACAGTCCTGAGATCGCCAACCGCCAACGGCTCCAGTCGCAGAGCGGATATGGCGTGGTGAGTTTGCCGAGCAAGGACCTTCAATGGGTGGTGGCCTACGTCCGTGATCAGCGAGAACACCATTCAAACCACACCGCGCTCGATCGGCTGGAGCAAGTCGAGCCGATGTAAGCGCGCTGAAGCGTGCTGGCTTGGGGGGGGGGGGAGTTTGGACGACCGGCCCGGCGGAAAAACCGCCGGTCTATTCCGGCCTTCGGCCGGGCAAAAGACCCGTGAACGGGCCTCAACCCTTCTGGCGAGCAGCCTCGCGCGGGGGCCGAGAAGAACGCGGCGGGCGGCCATCGTTTCCAATGGCCGCCCGCCGCTGTACTTCACGTAAGGCCCTGCCTGGTCAAGGCAGGCTCAAAAAGGAGGTCTATTTCCTGCGCCGACACCGCACCGGCGGTCGGCCTGAAAGATCATCCGCGATGGGTCCGAAGGGCTCTTGCCATAACGGCATGTTAACGGCATAATAACGGCATGGGTCTCGAGCCCCGTTACACCCTATCGCCCCAGGTCGCGCGTGACCTGATGCGGGTCGAAGCGGCCCGGCAGGCCGTGGCGGTTTTGCCGCTGAATGAGCGGGTGCTGGCGGGGCTGCGCCAAAGCGCCCGGCTGGTGTCCACGCACTACTCGACGAAGATCGAGGGCAATCGACTTACGCAGGCGCAGGTCGAACAGATCCTGATTCGTGGCGAGCGGATTCGTCAGCGGCAGCGGGATGAGAAGGAGGTCAAGGGCTACTACGCCGCCCTGGACCATGCCGAGTCCTACGCCGCCGCCCACGAGACGATCATCGAGGCCTATATCCGCACACTCCACGCTGTGGTGATGGCCGGGGGAAAGAAACGATGCAAGCCGACACCGTATCGCCGCGGGCAGAACGTCATCCGTGATTCCGGCAGCGGCGGTATCATCTACATGCCCCCTGAGGCCGGCGACATTCCGGCGATGATGAAAGACATGGTCGCCTGGATCAACCAGCATGCCGCCGATGTGCCGATCCCGATTGTTGCCGCCATTGCCCACTATCAATTCGCCACGATCCATCCGTACTACGATGGCAACGGCCGCGTCGCACGCCTGCTGACCAACACGATCCTGCAGCAGCACGGTTATGGCCTGCGGGGCATGTACAACCTCGAAGAGTACTACGCCGGGAACCTGCGCGACTACTACGCGGCGCTCGACGTGGGCGAAAGCCACAACTACTACATGGGCCGGGGCGAATCCGATATCAGCGGCTGGGTCGGGTACTTCATCGCCGGCATGGCGGCGTCCTTCGAGGCCGTACGCGAGAAGATGCAGGCATCCACCTCAGCCGGCGACCGCTCGGATTGGATTCGTTCGCTGGACGCCCGCCAACGCAAGGTTCTGCCGCTTTTCGACGAATGGGCGGAGATCACCACGCCCCAGATCGCCGAGCTTGTGAAACTTTCGCCACGCGGCGCTCGTGCCCTGGTCCAGAAGTGGGTACACGATGGATTCCTGGTGATCGCCAACCCCTCCAAACGAGGTCGAACCTACCGAAGAGGCGACGGCCACTGACTCGCTCGGGACCTGCGGCGTCTCAGCACCGACAGGCCGCCGAGGCCGAGAAGCGCCAGCGTGGCCGGCTCGGGGACCGCGGCGCCGCCCGGCGGGGGCGGGCCGGTCCAGTTGCCCAGCAGCACGGCCAGGTCGTTATCGTCCACGTCGGTGTCGCCGAGGCTGCCCTCGGTGAAGTTACCCAACGCCCACGTGGAGATGATCAACGCGTCCTGCTCCCAGTTGCCCAGCAGAATCGCCAGGTCGAGGTCGTCCACGAAGCCGTTGCCGTTGGCGTCCCCGGGGATGTCGGGAACGCCGATACCGGTGATGACAATGTCGTCCAGGCGAGCGCGATGGCTCATTGCGCTCCCGCCCATTCGCCACTTGATCTTCGCGGTGTCGGTGAACGTGTAGGTTCCCGGGTCGAGCGTCACGGTCTGGCCGGCGTACCACCTGTTTAACTCATATGGGGTGCCGGAGAGATTGGCGGTGGATGAATGCACCTTTACAATCTGTTGGTCGGAAAAATCACCCAAAGCAGAATACTCAAGCTGCATAGCAGTGCTGTCGATGTAGCCCGAGAAATGGACTGCGTAACTGATCTCCACCGACGAGTAGCCGCCCGAAGCAAGCGACAGCGGATCGCGAAGGACCCACGTCTTGGCAGTATTTCCTCTGAGGACCCCACACTGCCCCGTTGGGTCGGTACCTTCGCCCGGGTCCGGGTTGCTTGCCGGCACATTGGCGATATAAATATGGGTCGATGCAGCACCGACGCCGTCGTAGTCCGTGTTCGCGTAGTCCTCGAAGCTCGTCGCTGCCTCCCAATCCTCACTGCTGAGCACATCATCCGCCCGTGCCGAGCCGACCATGACAAGGCCGGCGATCGCCACGATCGCCACGACCACTCCAAGTGTGCATCTGTTCATTGCTACTCTCCTCTTGTTGCCTTGCTCTAGGTGACGTCACCAGGAATGCGCAACCAGCGCCCGGCCAGCCACCTTCGACGTGGCTTGGGCCGATCACTCGATGCTGCAACGGTTACGATAACGACAACCTATTACAATCCTCCTTGTGACTCCCCTGCGGTTCTCGATGATCCGCGGGGGACCAACCCTCAACACGGGGCAACAACGCCAACTCTCAGAACACCGTGACGCGTAATCATAGCTCGTGCGGGAGAAGGCGGCTGGGGAATCGATCCCCGCCCTGGCATCACGTCCGCGACGGGACGCGACGGTTACCCCCGCACCTCCATTATCAAACTATCATACTCGATTTGTGGCGTATGTCAAGCGAGATCCTCTATTGTATCGCGTTGTTTTGTCGTGTATTTGCGACACCGGGCGCCGGGGTGGGCCCACGCAGGACGCCCCGCGATGGCCTCGAGATTCGATCGCGGCGTGGATTTCGCCCTTGCCACGGGCCTGTCGGGATGGTAGGCTCGAATGTTAGTCTTGTGGCTTTGCGACAGATGTTTTTCCTGCGGCACGGGAGATGACCGATGGCCGAACGGCGGCGTGTGGCGATTGTGGCGGAGCTGGAGTGGCCGTACAAGCGGCACCATCACGTGTTCGCGGGCACCCAGCAGTACGCGCAGCAGCACAAGGGCTGGGAGTCCACCATCGAACTGTTCCCGGAGCAGTCGCGGGGCGCGAAGCTTGGCAGGACGCCCTATGATGGCATCATCGCCCGTGCCACAACGCGGATGGCGCGGTGGGCCCAGCGCGTGGGAGTTCCCCTGGTCAACGTGTGGGCCAATTCACCGGTCACCGATACGCCGCTGGTGACGCCCGATTTCGAGGCGGCCAGCCGGATGGCGGCCGAACATCTCATGGCCCGGGGCTTCCACCGGTTCGGCTTCCTCGGCGTCGGACGGCAGAAGATCGTCAAGCGGCAACTGAGGGCGTTCAAAGCGACGCTCCGCGCCGCGGGGTTCGCCACCTCGCCACTGATAGTGGCGGCCAACTATTCATACACGCCGGCCAGGTGGCAGCGTTTCAACGCCCAGTTGGATGACTGGATCGACTCGTGGTCGCTGCCGATCGGTGTGTACGTCTCCTATGACCTGCACTGTCGCTACCTGGCCGCGGCCTGCCGGCGGAAAGGCGTCGACGTGCCCCGCGACGCGGCGCTGGTGGGCACGCACAACGAGCCGATGATCTGCAACCACCCCGAGCCGACGCTTTCCAGCATCGAGCTGGGGTACGATCGCGTCGGCTACCGGGCGGCGGAAATCCTCGATGCGATGATGGCCGGCAAAGCCGCGCCGACCGAACCGGTGGTGCTCGAGCCGGTCGAGCTTTTCGCCCGCCAGTCGACCGACGCGTTGGCGGTGGACGATCCCCTGACGGGCGAGGCGCTGCGGTTCATCGCCGAGCACAGTCACGAGCGCATTAAGGTCAGCGACGTGGCGGCCGCCACGCGCGCCACGCGGCGAACCATCGAGCGGCGGTTCCGCGACATCTTGGGCCGCTCACCGGCCGAGGAAATCGCCCGGCTGCGGGTGGAGCGGGCCAAACGCCTGCTGATCCAGACCAAAACCTCGATCAAACACCTCGCCGCCGCCGCCGGCTTCCACGACGCCACCCAGATGTGCGTGGTCTTCAAACGCGTCGCCGGCATCACCCCCAGCGCCTACCGCCGCCAGCGCCGCCGAAACTAATTACGGGGACAGATACCTTAATTGCGGTCCCTTCCGCCTCTTCTTCGGCTACCGGGCCGCCTGTGCCCGGTAGGCGTGCCCACGCTCGGGTGGGGGTGTCCGATAATCCGGCGCCGAGACTCAACTGAACTCGGGTGCCACGCACAAGCGAGTTGTGCGTCGCACCCGGCAAAGGTGACCCCTGTCAAGGGCGATAGATCCGTAGCCCGCTTGCCCCTTGAGGGTGGCGTGAGCCACGGGAGCACGACATGCTCCATGGAACAGCATAGCCTATAAGAGGCGATGGAATCCTTCGTCAGTCCCTCACGTGCCGAGGTCCGTAGTCGATTCCCGTGCTTCTGTCGTATTCCCCCCGCTCACGCGACGGGCTACAGGTCTGTCGCCCCCTGCGGGGGCTGGTCTGGCCAATGAGGCCACTGTTGTTCCCGCCGCTCACGCGACGGGCTACAGTTCTATCGCCCCCTGCGGGGGCTGGACGCAGGAACGCACAATGGAGTTGTGCGTGGCCGCGCGGGCCCACCGGGCAGCGCATCACTCGTGAGGATCAGTCCGATGGCGTGGCAAACACCTCGTCACCTTCTACATGATGTGCGTCTCGTATGGGAGCCGTGTTGTCCTTCATGTTAGCCACGGGCGCGAGCCCGTGGACGGTCGCCCCGCCGAACCCACGAGCCCTCGCAGGGGGCGAATCATGCCGACCGGTCCGGCCCGCATGAATCGCTGCCTACGGCAGCTCCGTTCCGGCGGCCGCCGGCAGTCCACGGGCTCGCGCCCGTGGCTACCATGAAGGGTTTGGGCCGCACGAATTATCGGGGACCCTCTCGCAAACGTGGGCATGGCTCCGGGCACCGCCGGCCTAGCGGCGCCGGCGGCGCAGCGCCGCGGCCGGAGCGCCGATCAGCAGCAGTAACGCCGAGGGCGGCTCGGGCACCGCGGCACCGGCCGGCGGGGGGCCGAACGCGTCGATGCCACCGCCAAGTGGGGCGCGGCCGGCTTACCTGGCGGTGAGCATGGCCTTTCTGATCTCGTCCAGGTGGGCCTTGACGGCGTCGGCCTTGCCGCCGGCCTCGGCGATGAGGATGGTTCGGCGGCCGGCGAAGAGGGTCAACAGATACGCGTAGTCCACGCCGCGCCGCTTGGTGGTGAAGGTGAGTGTTCGCCCGGCCCGCCCGTCGTCGGCGGTGACGGCGTCGTCGGCCGAGAGGGCGTAGCCGCGCCCGGCGACCATCTCGTCGGTGACCGCCCGGGTCCAGAAAGCCAGCGTCCCCCCGGCGCGGTTGTCCTGGCGCCGCAGGGCCAGCACCACCCCGTCGGCGGAGACCGCGCGGATTTCGTACAGGCCCCGGTCGGCCTCATCGACGCTGACGAAGTCATTCGGCAGTTTCATGTTCGGCCCACACCCGGCGAGCCCCCATACGGCCAACACGCTCGATAGCATCGCAACCCGTCTCATGGGGCGTCCTTTCCGTTGTTCGGTGAACTGATGTTCTGCCAGCGTCTCCGCTGGATTTGCCGTGGCCTCCGTCTATCGCACGGGTGCACACGACGCCGCCGTGGCAGCACACAGAGTTGCCTGGACGGGGGCCTAGAACCCCAGCAGGCGTTCCACGCCGAGTGTCTTGAGCCATCGGAACGGCAGGGACGGCCGGGCCTCGGCCGGGGCGCCGGAAACCTTGACGAAGGTGACGCTCAAGGTGGCATAGGCGACGCGGTTTTTCAGGCGGTTCAGCCGGCCTTCCAGCAGCTCGGTCTGCTCGCGGAGGCGAGCGAGTTCCTTTTCCACGGCCAGCACTTCCTTGACGTCCTTGGCCCGGGCGAGGAGTTGCTCGAGCTTCTCTCGCAGGGCCCGGGCGTTGCGCAGACGGAGAGCGAGGTCCTCGTACTCCTCGGTGACGTCCTGGGCGGTGATGTCTTTGTCGATCACCGTGCCGACGTCGGCGAGGGCTTCGACGGTCGCCTCGAACTGCTCGGCCGGAACGCGGATGACGATGCTCGAGGCGGTCATGCGGGTCATGTAGCCCCCGCAGTCGGTGGCCAGGGCCTTGACCGCCGCCAGGGCGCGGTCGATCTCGGCGACGACGACGCGGAAGCGCCCGGAGTAGATCACCTTCCGCGGCTGGGCCGCCGCCGGGGAAGGCCCGGCCTTGGCGATCGCCGGAGGCGCCTCGGCGGCGGCCGGGACGTCGGCCGAGGCCGCCAGGGCCCCGCGCTCGGCCTCGTAGGCCACGTTGGCGCTCGGGGCGCTGCCCATGGCGCAGCTGGCGCACCCGGCCGAGGTCGCCAATAGCCCAGCGGCGAGGATGAATGCCTGAAACGTCTTACCCATGGCGTTGCCCTTTCCCGTTGCAGGTGTGTGAATGTGCCTGAACCGATCCCGCCTTGTCAAACTATACCCCCCGAGAACACCCCCGCGCAAGAAAAACAGGAAAACCTCTCCAGGGCCGATCGCCCAGTCTCGATCCGGCCAGGCGGGGGGGAAGGCCGGCGGGCGAGACGGCCGGGATGATCGATCGGGACTTCGGCTCCTACGACGGGTTCGCCAAGACCTTCGCGGCCGTGACCGCCGCGGTGGCGGTTGTCGAAAAGGCCCGTTTCGGTTTTCGCGAAAGCCCGTGAACGGGCCTGAGACGACCGTCGAGCGTTGGCGATACTCCCGCACATCGGGGGCTGGAAGGGGGGAGGCACGCACAACGGAGAGTCTGTGAATAAATCAAAACGGGCAATCTGGGCGACGGAACGACCTCCGTAAATGCCTCGGGATCGACGATCGCCGCCTTGTTGGACTCGCGACACCCCTTGTCGGGGGCGAATCCGGCCGGGAATCAATTAATTCACAAACTCGGAGTTGTGCGTGACACCCGGCGAGTTGTGCGTGGCACCCGACAAACGGTGAGCCCGGTCAAGGGCTACAGGTCTGCCGCCCCCTGCGGGGGCTGGTTTGCCCAATGAGGCCCTCGTATTCCCGCCGCTCACGCGACGGGCTACAGTTCTATCGCCCCCTGCAGGGGCTGGACGCGGGCACGGGCAACGGAGTTGTGCGTGGCACCCGGCGTAAGTCCTTCATGGTAGCCACGGGCGCGAGCCCGTGGACTGCCGGCGACCCCCGGAAGGGAGCTGCCGGAGGCAGCGATTCATCCGGGCTGGGGTCGGCATGATTCGCCCCCTGCGGGGGCTGGTGGATTCGGCGGGGCGACCGTCCACGGGCTCGCGCCCGTGGCTAACATGAAGGACAAAACGGCTCCCATACGAGACGCACATCATGTGAAAGGTGACGAGGCGTTTGCCCCGCCATCGGACTGGTCCCCGTAAGTGATACGCTGCCCGGTGGGCCCGCTCGGGCACGCACAGCGGAGAGTCTGTGAATTAATCAAAACGGACAATCTGGGCGACGGAACGACCTCCGTAAATGCCTCAGGATCGACGATCGCCGCCTTGTTGGACTCGCGACACCCCTTGTCGGGGGCGAATCCGGCCGGGAATCAATTAATTCACAAACTCGGAGTTGTGCGTGGCACCGGGCAAACGGTAAGGTCGACTGGGCAATCGCGTTGGGCCGCACGAATTATCGGATACCCGTGGGCATGACACCGGGCAGAGGGTTACGATGCAATGGACGCTCACGCAAGCGTGGCGCCCGGCTCCGGGCACCGCCGGCCTAGCGGCGGCGGCGGCGCAGGGCTGTGAGCGGAGCGCCGATCAGCAGGAGCAGGGCTGTGGCCGGCTCGGGGACGGCGGCACCGGCCGGTGGCGGGGGGCCGGTCCAGTTGCCCAGGAGCACGGCCAGGTCGGCGTCTTCGACGTCGGTGTCGCCGAGGCTGCCTTGGGTGAAGTTGCCGTGCCCCCACGTGGAGATGATCAGCGGGTCCTGCTCCCAGTTGCCCAGCAGGATCGCCAGGTCGACGTCGTCGACGAAGCCGCTGCGGTTGGCGTCGCCGGGGAGGGGCTCGGGAGCGAGGAACCCCCCGATGACTACCGAGTCGCCGTTGTACGTCACGTCGAAGGTGCCCCAGGCCGTCGTCAACAGGTTGTCGGGGGTGTTGCTGAAGGTTCCGCTGATGGACGCACCGGCGAGGATCGTGAACGCGTCGCCCGCGTCCGGCCGATAGTCGCTCAGCAACTCGACGATCAGTGTGCCGTCCAGCGCCGCGGCCCCCTGAATCTCCAGGCGGTCGAACTGGCCGATCCCCGTGCCGTCCAGTTCGATCAGGAGTTCGGCCGTGCCGGCCAAGGCCACGTTGCCGCCGAAGCTGATCACCGCCGGGCTGGCGCTGGTCGCCCCGGTCGGGGTGGGGTTGATATTGGGCGTTCCGGGTGTATTGGGGCTGCTGGTGGGGGGGTTGGTGTGCGGGTTTGCAATGGCGATCTTCATGGCCAACGCCGGCGGCGCCTGGGACAACGCCAAGAAGTACATCGAGACCGGCGCACACGGCGGGAAGGGCGGCGACGCTCACAAGGCCGCCGTCGTCGGAGACACGGTCGGCGACCCGTTCAAGGATACCTCTGGCCCGAGCCTGAATATCCTGATCAAGCTGATGAGCATGGTGTCGATTGTTTTCGCCGGACTGGTCGTCAAATTCGCCCCGCAGGTCGGCGGTTGGATCGGACTGGACTGAACGGGAGTTGGCCTTGGCCCGACGGGCACGAAGCAAAGACGAAGACAACGCCCGCAAACTGGCGGTGGCCGTCGCACGGCTGGCGCACGACCACAACGCCGAGGATATCATCGTACTGGACCTGCGCGGGCTTAGTCCCATAACCGATTACTTCGTTATCGGCACCGGAACGAGCGGCCGCCAGATGCGATCATTGGCCGATGAGATCGAGGACCTTGCCCGCCGGATCGACCAGAATGTCTGGAAGGTAGCCGGACGCGATGCCGGGGACTGGATCGTCATGGACTTCGTGGATGTCGTGGTGCATCTTTTCAATCAGCCGATGAGACGGTATTATGATCTTGAATTGATCTGGGGCGAGGCCCCACACGTCCCGTGGCGAGAGACGAAGC
>SDBU01009015.1_pt1 | contig 11254 bp, 6 predicted proteins | sample 2277071 | NCBI WGS metagenome assembly SDBU01 (sample SAMN10397929, study PRJNA504765) | marine sediment metagenome | isolation source: marine sediment core GS08_GC12, 126 cmbsf | place: Arctic Ocean: Gakkel Ridge, Loki's castle | collected 2008 | reverse complement strand
TACCAGCGAACCCTCTTTGAGGAAGAGCCGGAGGACCGTCGCCCCGGCGCAGGCGGAGAAGGCGGAACCGGACCTGCCGCGCACGAGGAGCCGCAAACGCCCACGGCGTCGAAGCGCAAACGAGCCTTGGCTGCGCAGGTATGCGCAGTTACAACCGCAGAGGAAACCGCCGGATACGCTAAGTACGTCCCGTGGTGTGAGAGGACGGGGGCCGCGAGGCCCCTCCTACTCGATTGGCGGCATAGGCATGAATAGAGAACACCGGGAAGCATATATTGCCATTATTGCCTTTGTTATCGCTGTCGTTGTCAGCGCTGCGGCGGCGCCAACATCGCCGCCGCGCTTCAGGCGGCGCTCAACCGACTCGTCGAGAATCCCTCCCTTGACGCCTGGAACCTGCTCTTCAAGCCGCGCGCTCCTGCAGGACGTTCCTCAGCTCAAGACTGAGGCATTACGCAAGCGAGAGTGTCTTGCTTGACTTTGGTTTTTATTGACATTTGGGGAAGTGATGCAATGTTCGAAGCGTCGGCCGAGGGCGGCCGACCTACACGTTGGGCCTGGGATTCAAGGGGTTCCTGTAGCTCGGGCGCCCTCGCCCGACAGAGTTGGCCTTCCGTTGCTTATACAAATCTCAGTAGAGAGGGCTGTTAGGCCATGAGCCTCTCGATGGCGGGGGTCCAGGCATTCCGTGCCTTGTTTGACCATTCGCGCTCCGCGGCCAACCGTTCTCGCGCCAGGTCGAGTCCCAGGTTTCCCGCGGCGCCCAGATGGGTCTTCTTCGAGATGTTCTCTACCGGGTCTTCCATGGCCGTCTCCTCGAGTGTGGCGGCCACTTGCCGATACGCCTCGCGAAACGGGACGCCTTTCTTCACGAGCTCGAGGACTCTGTCGGTCGCAAAGACCTCCGGCGTGAAGGAGGCGATGCAGCGCTTCTCGTCGACCTCCATCTTTGACAGGACCAGAGCGCAGACGCGCAGTGTTGAGTGAGTCGTTTCCAGCCCGTTCATGAGCGGCCTCTTGGTCTCCTGGAAATCCCGATGATATCCGCTGATGAGAGGACGAATTATCTCCAGAACCCGGACCAGGTCGGCGACGACGCATGCCGCTCGGGCGCGCGCAAGCTCCAGAGGTCCCGGGTTTCGCTTCTGCGGCATGAGACTGCTTCCCGGACAGAGTTCGTCGGGCAGGCGGAAATAGCCGAACTCCGGCATGGACCAGAGGATGACGTCGTTCGACAGCTTGCTCAGGTCAAGCATGATCTGGCTGAGGGTCGAAAGGACCATCGCCTCCACCTTGCCACGGGAGTTGTTCACGTAAAGCACGTTGTTCTGCACCCGGGCGAAGCCAAGAAGATCGGCCACCAACTGACGGTCAATGTTGAGATTGACGCCGTAGCTGGCCGCGGACCCCAGCGGGCATTGGTCGGTGACGCGGTACGCCGCCCGGAGCAGTTCGAGGTCATCGAGGAGCGACTCGGCGAAGGCTGCGGCCCAGAGTCCCACAGAGCTCGGCATGGCCCTCTGATAGTGTGTCCTGCCTACGATCGGAACAGCACGGTGCTTCTCCGCAAAATCCAGGAGTGTCGAACACATGTCGCAGGCCGCCTCGGCCACGGACAGGAGTCTGTCGCGCATGTACAGGCGGAGATCCAGGATAACCTGGTCGTTCCGCGAGCGGGCCGTATGGAGTTTTTTGCCCACGTCGCCCAAGTTGCTGCACAGATCGTTCTCCACGGCCGTGTGGACGTCTTCATCCTCAACGCGGATGACGAACTCGCCCTTTTCATGACGCTCGATGATCTCGCGCAGGCGGCCCTTGAGAAGATCCAATTCCTCGGCCTGCAGAATTCCTATCCTCTCCAGCATGGCCGCGTGTGCGACGGACCCCAAGCAGTCCCACTTCACCAGCGCGGCGTCGAGAGTGCAGTCCTCACCCACAGTGAACTGCTCGACCGTTTTGTCAAGTGTGTAGCCTTTGTCCCACAGTTTGGCCATTTTCTATCCTCCGGCGTGTCCTCCGTTGTAATCGTTTCAGACAATGTCCGGTCCGGGAATCCGCAGGCTGGCGGACGGAAGCCCGAAGCGACCGCATCACGTCCCCGGAGACTGGCTTCCGGGCACGCCTTGCGCCCCTCAGCCGTGAGCCCCTCTCGACAAGGCTCGGGGCCGAACGGCTTCCCTTCCCTGCCTGCGCCGAGGCTTCGGCAGGCAGGCGCAAGGCGTCCCCGATCGCCCACTGTCTGAATCGCGGTGACAAGAGAGTAGAAACTGGCGCCAGGCCGGTCAAGTCCCCCGAAGCTCTTTTTGCTTATCGGACTAAACCAATCGGGGGAAGCCCCCGATCTATGAGAATAGAGAGCGGCCGGTTAAGGACAGGTCGGTCTGTCCGCCGGTTTAGCGTGTTGGAAAGCGTGGACCCTACACCCCCAGCGCAGCGACTGTGTGTGCATTAATTGCCTGGGGGCAGGCACCTGTGTGTCCTTGCGTGCAGTGTAGTATCTTGATACAGTCTGATCTCATTTTGATTGAGGCGCCTTGGTGGTCGCAGAAGGGGTTTTCGAAATGGGGAAGGTTGAGGGTTCGCTCGTCCTGATCGTATCCGCGAACGGACGGGAGCTTCAGTCGGTGACGACCGCGCTGGGAGCGGGGGGATTTCGGGTCGAGGCGGCGGTCTCGGGCGATGAGGCGGACGCGCTATTTCGCGACCATCACCATTCCTTGGCTCTGATTGACCTAAAGACCGTGGATGAGGCCTTGCAGACTATCGAACGGTTGCGATCCGCGGAGTCTATGCTGCCGATCGTGGTGCTGGCCGAACGGTCGCAGACCCGGGAGGTGGCTCGGGCCATAGAGAAGGGCGCGTTCGACTGGATTGCACGGCCCATTGATTCGGCAAAGCTGGTCGGTCTGGTAGCCGCCCTCGTCGCCCGCCAGGGAATGCTGGTACGGCCGGTCTCCCTGGACGGCGGTCTGCGGGAAGAGCCGAACTTCCGGAAGATCGTCGGCTCCTCTCAGAAGATTCAGAACGTCTTTGAAAGCATCAAAATAGTCACGGCCAGCGATGTGCCGGTGCTCGTTCAGGGCGCTACCGGCACCGGCAAGGAGCTGGTGGCCAAGGCGATTCACTACCGCGGGCCGCGGCGCAAACATCTCTTCTTCCCTGTGAACTGTGCCGCCATCCCGGAAACGCTCCTGGAGAGCGAACTGTTCGGTCACGAGCGGGGCGCCTTCACCGGCGCTGTGGAGCGGCGCAAGGGAAAATTTGAGCTGGCCAACAACGGCACCCTGTTTCTTGACGAAATCGGCGAGATGCCCCCTTCGACGCAGGCGAAGATATTGCGGGTCATTGAGGAGCACGCCTTCCGGCGGGTCGGCGGGAGCGATCTGATACAGGTTGACGTGCGGATTATCTCCGCCACCAACAAGGACCTGGCCAAGGAGGTACAGGGGGGCCGTTTCAGGGAGGATCTCTTTTACAGGATCAGTGTGTTCCCCATCTTCCTGCCGTCGCTGAAGGAGCGGAGGAACGACATTGCGGAGCTGGCCCAGTATTTCCTGAAGAAGTCGGGTTCGGAAACCGGGAGGGTGGCCACAAGAATTTCGGACGCCGCGCTCGAGGCCATGAAAGCCTACGCCTGGCCCGGCAACGTGCGGGAGCTGCAGAACACGATTAAGCGCGGCGCTCTGTTGGCCATGGACGGCGTCATCAGACCGGAACATCTCGGCCTGAAGGAAAGCGGCACGACCACGGAGGCCAAGGGACTCGAACAGGAGCTCAATCAACTGCTCACGTGCCTGCAAGAAGGGGAGATCGTGAAGCTGGAAAAGGTGGAAGAGGTATTTATCCGCCAGGCCCTCAACGTGACCAGGGGGAACATCACCGAGGCCGCCAGCAGACTTGGCGTCTCTCGCTCCACCATCTACCGCAAGTTCCAGGAGTATGGCCTGGAAAAACCGTAGCCGCCCCGTTTAGTGTGTTCTGCATTTTCCAGTGTCCAACGCTCCTTTTAGGACGCCCCGCCGTTTCATAATGGCGCAACCTTTCTCCGGATTTGCCTCGCGCCCCATAATCAGACAGACCGGAAAGGTTTGCCGCAACTCCTCCCCTTCTCGACGTAAAGAGCCGCGTGGGCATAACTCCCGGCTCTTTTAAATCTTACGTGGGCTGCAGGAAAAGGCGGAAGGCGCGGCAAGCCGTCCGGGCCGAAGCCGGCGTGGGCCGGCGGAGCGTCAGCGCGTCAGCCTGACCACGGCATCTTGTTTGCTTTCCAACCCGTGGCCGAAACGTCGAACGATTGAGCAGACCATCGAAAGTGCATAGCGAAGTGCCCAAAAGGCTTGGAGGAGATTTGGCTCATGACTACGTACGTGGGGGCTCAAGACAGAGCACTCGTCGAGAAGGACGCCGCGCGTTCAAGGCGCAAGCAATACTGGCCGCTCCCTAAGCTGCAGCGGCGGTTCATCTGTTGGCTGGTTGCTACGTCAACAGTCATTTCCACTACGGCCGCCTGGGCCGTGCTGCTCGTGATCTGGTCGCCGCTGAGCCGCCGCTTCGTTTGGGCCAACGGCGGTCCGGGACAGTACGACTTGTTCGCGCAGATGTGCGCGCGGGTATTGCTCACGACGGCGATTCTCGTTGTTGTCTTCGGCGTGATCGGATTCGTGTCCGGACTCATTATGTCACATCGCGTGGCCGGCCCACTCTACCGCCTGGGGCAGGTCGCGGAAAGGGTCATTCGGGGAGGCCGTGGAGAGAGGGTTGAGCTCAGGCGCGGCGACTACATCCATGATTTTACCGCGCAGTTCAACACGATGTTGGACAGCCTTGAGGGGCGAATTGTCGCTCAACGCAGAGCGCTTACTATCCTGGAAGACCTCCTTTCGGACCTGGAGAAAGCCGCGGGGTCCGGCCGGCTGACACGCGGCAAACTGGAGGGCCGGTTGCGGGACGCGCTCGAGCTGGTCCGAAAGGCGCGCATAGTCCATCTCGCCGAGGAGACGCCCTTCATCTGAGAAGTGATCCTTCGGTGCCGGGCACTGAAGTCCTTCCTGAACGGCGAGGACGCGCTCTTGAAGACGGGCATGAGAGCGCCCTTTCGGTCACGATCTTCTCGCAGAATTGCAGCGCATGGCTCACGGGAAACAGAATCATAGGGCCGCCGGCCGGCTCCGTTTGAATCTCGCTCCGCTGTGGGGCGGCCTTATCGGGTTGCTGGCCGTCATTATCTACTGGCCGGGCCTGCTCGCCTTCTTCGCGCCACACCACGAGTTCAGCGGACTCAGGCCGATCGAGACGCTGGACCTGCGCATCGGCGATATGCTCCATCGCCATATGGCCAGGAGACCTCCGCCGCCAGACATGCCTCGCATCTGCATCGTGGGGCTGACGGCGGGGGACATGGCCCGATATGGCCCCATGCCATGGGACCGGCGGATTCACGCTGACCTGGTGGATAAACTGGCCAAGATGGAGCCCCGAGTCATCGCCTTCGACATATACTTCTCCGAGCCGACAGAAGGCGACCGCGAGTTCGCGGAGGCCTGCCTGGAGGCCGGCAACATCGCCCTGCCTCGATGGGGTGTCGCGCCGGACGCCTTGCCGCGTCCTCTGTCGCAAGATTCACACACGCTCCACGGCATGCACTTTCTCCAGGAGGGCGGAAGGCCGGTGCGCTCTCCTGACGGCGTCTTTCGCATGCCGTTGTGGCCGGCTGAGGAGACGATCCATTCCGCCGCAAGCCTGCAGGGCCACGTCAATCTGTTTTACGACGATGACCTTGTGGCTCGCCGCGTGCCCGTGGCGATAGGGGAACCCGGTTCTGAGGCGTACTATCTTCCGTTGGGAATTGCCGTCGGCATGCGCGCCAGAGGTCACAGTCTCGAGAACGTCCAGATCGAGAGGCATGCCCTCATCGTGGACGACGTGCGCATCCCGCTTGGTGATCGCGGCTGCATCACGCTGAACTTTCAGTCGTTGGAGGAGATGGTCAACGCCGGCTCATATGAAGTGCGCAGGTTCGCGTCCGACCTCTCCCACCTGGCCGATCAAGAGAAACCAAACCGTGTGGAGTTGTACTCCTACCTGGACGTGCTCGAGGGCAGAGTGGACCCCGGCGCGTTCAAGGACGCGGTGGTGCTGGTGGGGCAGTGCGTGCAGGGCTCCGGCCAGGATGTACACATAACCCCGGAGGGCGGCCAGTTCGGCGTGCTGGTGCAGGCGGCCCTTCTGTACACGGCTCTGACCGGCCGATTCTTGAAGCCGGTCGGCGTGGGGTGGACCGCGCTCTTGGCGCTCTTGCTTTCAGTGGGTCTGGGGACGATCTGCTTCAGTATGCGCTTCCGCGGCAGCGCTTACTCCGTGGTGGGCGGAGGGTGTATTGCAGCCGGAGCGGGCTTGGTCGTCACCGTCCTGATCCTCGGGCTGTTGAGACGCGCCGGCCTGGTGTTGGAGGCGAGCCCATTTATGATGGTCATAGGGTTCAATCTGTTGGCCGGCGTGGCGGCGAGTGCGGCGCGCACGAGGAAGGAAGCCGACCGCATGAGCCACGAGATGAACGTCCTTCTGGTTTCCGGCGAACGACAGATGGCCATATGGGCCTGTGAAGACGTACCGGCCGTCTCAACCAGCTCGATCCCCGGCGCGGAGGAGATCGCGATTTCCGCATCGCTCTGCGTCCGTTCTCCCGAGATCCTCGGCGAGTCCTTCTGGCATGCGATCTCGTGCGAGGGCTGCGCGCTCCTGGCGGTCAGCGAGGGGCCCGCCCTCGGCTTCGAGAAAGCTGTGTTCCGCGGTTTCAACGGGAAACTCTCTTCGCCGGATGTGGAGGGACTCGTCTTGCGCCTGGCGTGGGAGATGCTGAAAGGTCGCCGGCCCATCGTCAAGTCGCGCCGGGATGCTGACTGGCCTTACACGGGGCAGGTGCGCGCTCTGCGCAGCGTTCTCGCGCTGCCCATAGTCGCGCGGGGCGAGCCGCTTGCCGTTGTCATGCTCTTCAACAAGCTGGCCACGCGGACGTCGCCCAAAAAGGAATTCACGACGGATGACGTGCGATTGGTGGCAGCGCTGCGCTACCAAGCCGCGGCCTTGCTCGAGAACGCCCGGCGCTACAAGCACGAGTACGCCATGTTCGACGGGTTCGCGCAGTCGCTGGCCAAGGCGGTTGACTTCCGCGACCGATACACCCACGGCCACTCAGCGCGCGTGGCTGAGATCTCCGTGGGCATTGCCCGCGAGCTCGGCCTCTCCAACCCTGAAGTGGAGATCGTCCAGCGGGCCGCCACTCTGCACGATCTGGGAAAGATAGGCGTCAGCGACGCGGTCCTCAATAAGCCGGGACGTCTGTCCAAGGAGGAGTTCGCCTGTATTCGTGCCCACGCCGTAAACGGGTTCGAAATCCTCAAGGCCGCGCCCTCCTTCGAGGCGCTCGTGCCCGGCATCCGACATCATCACGAACGTCTTGACGGCGCGGGCTATCCGGACGGCCTTGCCGGCACGCGGATTCCGCTCCTCGCCCGGATCATCGCCGCGGCTGACGCCTTCGACGCGATGACCTCGGATCGAATCTACCGCGAGGCGTTCTCCGAGGCCAGGGCGAGGCGGGAGCTGATACGGGAAGCCGGCAAGCAGTTCGATCCGGACATAGTCAAAGCGCTCCTGCGTTACCTGGAGAAGCGCCCCAGAAAGCAATCCAGGCCGAAGGAGTCTCCCGCGCCTGCAACAGCGCCGATTCGTGCCGCCTAGCCGCTGACGATACTGACCAGCCTGCCTGATACGACGATCAGCTTTCTCACCTGGCGACCCGCGAGGTGACGCTGCACTCGCTCGTCCTCCATGGCAGCGCGCTCTATCTCCTCGCGACCCCAGTCTGCTCCGACACGTATGCGCGAGCGGATCTTGCCGTCCACCTGCACCGGCATCTCGATCTCCTCCTCTCGCACCACGTCAGGATCGAAGGCCGGCCATGGCTCATAGGCGAGCATACGGGCGTGGCCCAGCATCTGCCAAAGCTCTTCGGCCACGTGCGGCGCGAAGGGGGAGAGGAGCAGCAAGAACTTCTCCCAGTACTCCTGCCTGACGTTTTTCAGAGACGCAAGGTGGTTGGCCAGTGTCATGAGCGCCGCGACGGCTGTGTTGAACTTCATCGCCTCAATCCGCTCGCCCACGTGCTTGATCGTCTGGTGGACGAGCCGGTTCGCCGCCGCGTCTTCCGGCGCGTCGGGCGACGTTCTGTCTTGGAGGTCCCACACACGCTGCAGAAAGCGCGACATTCCGACGAGCCCGTTCGTGGACCACGGTATGGCCTGGTCGAAGGCGCCCATGAACGTCTCATAGAGCCTGAAGGCGTCCGCGCCGAAGCGCTCGACCATCTCGTCGGGATTCACCACGTTTCCCCTTGACTTCGACATCTTCTCGCCGTTCTCCCCCAGGATCATTCCGTGCGAGGTGCGCCTTGCGTAAGGCTCCGGCGTCGGGACCACCCCGATGTCGTAAAGGAACTTGTGCCAGAAGCGCGAATAGAGCAGGTGAAGCGTCGTGTGTTCCATGCCGCCGTTGTACCAGTCCACGGGCAGCCAGTACTCGAGCTTCTCGCGAGCGGCGAGTTCATTGTTGTTTTGCGGGTCGCAGTACCTCAGGAAGTACCAGGACGATCCCGCCCACTGAGGCATCGTGTCGGTCTCGCGCTTGGCCGTGCCGCCGCACTTCGGACACTGGGTATTCACCCAATCGCTCATGCGCGCCAGGGGCGACTCGCCCGTTCCCGAGGTCTGATAACGCTCGACCTGGGGAAGCCTGAGCGGGAGTTCGCTTTCAGGGAGCGGCGCCCAGCCACACGTCCCGCACTCGACCATGGGAATCGGCTCGCCCCAGTATCGCTGCCGCGAGAAGACCCAGTCGCGCAGCTTGTACTGGATTGACGCCTTGCCGTAGCCCTCGCATTCGGCGATCTCGATCATTTTCCTGATCGCCTCGGTAGGATTCAGGTTGTTTATCGGGCCGGAATTAACGAGCGTGCCGTGGTCGATGTCAGTGAAAGCCGCCTCCTCCACGTTGCCGCCCGAGATCACCTCGATGATGGGAAGGCCATACTTCCTCGCGAAACGCCAGTCCCGCTCGTCGTGCCCCGGCACGGCCATGATCGCGCCCGTCCCATAGGACAGGAGAACGTAGTCCGCGACCCAAACCGAGACTTCAGTGTTGCTCGCCGGGTTGCGGGCGCGGACGCCCTTCATCTCGACGCCGGTCACCTCCTTCGCGAGCTCGCTGCGCTCGAAGTCCGACTTTCGCGCGGCAGCCTCGACATAGGCGCACACTTGATCGGGATTCGAGCAACTCGGAAGCAGCTCGTTCACGAGCTGATGCTCGGGCGCGAGGACCATGTACGTCACGCCGAAAAGCGTGTCAGGACGCGTCGTGAAGATGGGTATTGACTTCGCTTCGTGGGCCACAATGGGGAAATCCACCTCCAGGCCCGTTGACTTGCCGATCCAGTTCGCCTGCTGGACCTTGATCTTTTCCAGGAAGTCAACCGTGGCCAGATCGTCCAGAAGCCGCTCGGCATAGGCTGTGATCCTGAGCATCCACTGCTTGCGCATGCGCCTGGCCACCAGCCCGCCGCAGCGCTCACACGCGCCCGCCACGACCTCCTCGTTCGCCAGGCCCACCTTGCACGATTCGCACCAGTTGATGGGTATCTCCGCCTTGTACGCAAGGCCTTTCTCCCAGAGCTTGAGGAATATCCACTGTGTCCACTTGTAGTAGTCGGGGTCGGTCGTGTCGACCTCTCGCGACCAATCGAACGAAAAACCCAATCGCTTGAGCTGGCGGCGGATATTGGCGATATTCCGTTCCGTGACGTCGCGAGGGTGCTGGCCCGTCTTGAGCGCGTAGTTCTCGGCCGGGAGGCCGAAAGCGTCCCAGCCGATGGGGTAAAGAACGTTGTGGCCCTCCATGCGGCGCTTACGGGCCACGACGTCGAGCGCCGTGTAGGTGCGCGGATGCCCGACGTGCAGTCCTTCCGCCGAAATGTACGGGAACTCTATGAGCACGTAATACTCCGGCTTGTTCGCGTCGAAGCCCGGGTCACCCGGCCCCGGCGCATTGAAGGTCGCATTCTGCTCCCAGTATTGCTGCCACTTCGACTCGATTGAAGCGAAGTCGTATGTTCTCGATGCCATCCGGTCCTCCGCGCGACGCACGCTTTTCTGCAGAGATCCTCAAAGGAACGCGAATTATAACAGCCAGGGCACACGTTGCAAAGCAGCACAACGTCGTCTTTGCTCGCCGCGCGCGAGGAAATGAAGGGACTTGAGAAGTAGGGGGAGCGATTCAGACAGTGTTGGGTCCGGCGGATCCCCGGAAACGAGGGAAAGGACGGTTTGAAAAGCCGGAGAGGGAACCGTACTCTCATATTTGTCGGACTGGATCCGTGATGCAAGGTTGCACGAACATCATCAGGAGTCAGCCGCATGCCGCGCTTTGTGATCCACAGACATCATGCCCGCCGGCTCCATTACGACCTGCGCCTTGAGATGGAAGGCGTGTTGAAGAGTTGGGCGGTACCCAAGGAGCCGGTTGCGGACACAAAGGTGAGACGCCTGGCCATCCAGGTCGAAGATCACGCGCTGACGTACGCAGATTTCGAGGGCGACATTGCCGACGGGCAGTACGGCGCCGGCCACGTGGAGATCTGGGATTCCGGCGAGTACAAGTTGCTGGAATCCGAGGAAGGCCTAATTCGCTTCGAGCTCCATGGAAAGAGACTCCGCGGGCCGTGGAAACTCGTTCACACGAATTGGGCGCCGGGCAACCAGTGGCTCCTCTGCGCCTCACGCGGCGCAAGCCAAGTCGATTCGTAGTGCCGTCGGCCGGAGGCCCCGACTCCGCCTCGGCCGACGATCACGCTGCCTGTTGCGGTTCGTCTGAACATGACTTAAGATTCCTGAGAATCAGTTTCGAGGTTGGACCGGGGTTGGGGGAGGGTGAGGTTGCCGGGGGCAACCGTCTGCGGTCCAACTGCTCCCTGTCTGTTGCGCCAAGTGAGGCCGAAACCTACAATGCCTGCGAGGTCGGGTCCGTGCGGGACACGCTCAGTGGGTTTCGCCGTTTGCCCAGGGCGGCTCTGGACCCGTGGACTATGTCGGATGAGATTTTTCGGGGGTACAACACTATTGACCTTTGCATAACAAATGGAAAGGATTTATCACCACGAATGGCACGAAAAACACCAAGAAGAGACAAGAATACCAAGCCTTTC
>SDBU01009014.1_pt1 | contig 11255 bp, 9 predicted proteins | sample 2277071 | NCBI WGS metagenome assembly SDBU01 (sample SAMN10397929, study PRJNA504765) | marine sediment metagenome | isolation source: marine sediment core GS08_GC12, 126 cmbsf | place: Arctic Ocean: Gakkel Ridge, Loki's castle | collected 2008 | reverse complement strand
TCGGCGAATATTCTATTCTGGGCATAGGTGAAGCCCCCTTCTGCATTTCGTCCAGCCCAACCAGGCGCGATTACCTGGAATTCGCTACACAGAAGGTAGGACGGTTAACTAATGCTCTGCATAGGCTCAGTGTTGGCGCTGAAATAGGTTTTAGAGGGCCCTACGGCAATAGTTTCCCCCTTGATTTTCTGGAGGGTAAAAACCTTGTTTTCGTTGGCGGTGGCATTGCTTTAGCTCCACTAAGGTCTCTAATCTGGAATGCCATCGATAACCGGGATAAATATAAAAATATAGATATTATCTATGGTGCTCGTAGCCCGATTGACCTTTGTTTTAAGTATGACCTGGATGCATGGGAGAAAGACAAATCGGTAAGTATGGCAACTACTGTTGACAGAGGTAACGAAAGCTGGACAGGAAGAGAGGGCTTTGTGCCTCAAGTGCTGGAGCAGGTGGCTCCTTCACCAGACAATGCGGTAGCTATCGTTTGTGGGCCACCGATTATGATTAGATTTACCTTCCCTGTTCTAGAAAAACTCGGTTTTACCCCAGAACAAATAATAACCACTCTAGAAAAGAAGATGAAATGCGGCATCGGCAAATGTGGGCGATGCAACATTGGTAATGTCTATGTATGCCGTGATGGACCTGTTTTCACCTATGCCCAGATTAAGGACTTTATCTCTAACGAGTATTAGAGAGCGTTGCTATATCAGCGTTCCCTCCATCTCAGCCAGGATTTGCTCACTAGTAAAGTGATTAAGGTTTATACTATCACTGGGACAACCGCCAACACAGGCACCTCATCCCTTACATAGAGCCTCATTAACCCGATATGTCTGCTTCTCCTTATCAAAAGAAATAGCAATATAGGGGCAAACAAGCCTGCAAATCTATCAACGTTGAGTCAACTCACACAATTCACTCTTCGATTTTGAAATAGCTACGGAGCGAAATGCAACTGTGCCGTTAGCATTGTCATCAGCACCCACTGTGTTAAACATTGAATCATAGTGAGCTCCAATAATCAAATCATGGTCGTTGCTTGCCGGGAGGCCACTATGTTGGTCGATTCAAAGCCTTGGTATTTTTTACATTTTAGATAGATGTCTGCATAGCACCAGGAGGTGTTCGGCACTTTTCTCCAGATTAGACAGGTCTATGGTAAAACTGGTAAGTTTGATGACGAGCTGGCTGGGACGGTATGCTCAGAGAGAACGGCGCGTATGAAAGGAGATTTAACCGGTCTTATGCGAAGCTCACCGTCAATTCTGTTGAGGAGGCAGCAAGCAGGCTACTAATATAGGCTGGTAATTAACATGGGCAATACAATCTCGTGAATAGCCACAAACAAACTAAAGTTCGGAAATGGGAAAGGCTAAGGAATAGAGCAATACCTTTGTTAATATTGATTCTAGTTCTAGCAATTGCTATTACTCTGTTTCTTTTCTTCCTGCAGAATCCGGAGAAGATAAAGGAATTTGAAAAATATGGCTATCCGGGAGCATTCCTTATTAGTCTGGTTTCCAGTGCCACTGTCATTTTACCTGCGCCTGGTATCCTGCTAGTTATCGCCATAGGTACTACTTTAAACTCGGTTCTGGTGGGGCTAATCAGTGCTGTGGGAGGTAGCATAGGGGAGATGACTGGCTATATGTTAGGCTACAGTGGCCGTGGCTTTGCCAGAAGCAATAAGATGCTTGTCAGGGCAGAGGGGTGGATGAGGAGAAGGGGGTTTTTGACTGTCTTTCTTTTCTCACTAATTCCACTTCTCCCTTTTGACGTAGTCGGTGTGGTATCTGGTGCTCTTCGTTTCCCAATATGGAAGTTCTTGCTGGCATGCTTCCTTGGTAAAACACTGCTTACTATAGTCCTGATACAGACTGGCGCCTGGGGATGGGACGCTTTGCTACGCTACATTGGTTAGTATTGTATTGAGGACAGGTCTATTTAGTATTATTTCCTGTTATACAATCTTTCCTGCGCTTATAGTAACACCTCCTAATCACTTATCATGATGCTATCCCCCCAGTTTGCTGGGAGAACTAATTGCCCGGGTTACAAACGAGCCTGCCACCCCTGATACACTGGCTGTTTGGACTCCCTTGTTTAACCCATCATTATACTTCGGGTCAGCCATACTTTAAAAAGGGTCTAGTCCCCAAGGCGGAAGGGTGGATACTCGTCAGTCATTAATGCTATGTAACCAGCCACGCGATATATCCAGCGGTTCATACCCATAACAAGTTTGAAAATGTCCTGGTTATATTTACCGGTGAATAGCAATATTACGGAAGCACTGATGCCGAGAAGGGTCACTAGACCGGTACCCTCTCCACCCCACCAGAGCTGCCCCCAACCCCATCCCCATCCGCCAGCAAATATGCTGACTACAATCAAATGAGGAATAGCCAGCAGCCACCATTTTATCAGTACCAACCCCTTCGACAGTCTTTCTGGATACACCACCTGTAAGTCAGCGGGGTAGTCATCGATAGATTCTAATGTGAACGGCGGGTATTTGTCAGTACCATTAGCGTGATAGGTGTAAAAGCCTACGCGCCACGACCAGCGGAGAACTCCAACATTGAAGTCAAAGAGATCCCTTGGGTACTTACCTGTAAACAGGATAGCAAAGAGAGCTATCACCCACACCACCCAGAAGGCTACCCACAAAAAAGCCAGAATAATTAAATGTGGAATCGCCAGCAACCATTTGACCAGCCACAAAGCATTACTCGGTGGCTCGGTAAGCTCACCCTTGATAGATACCGGATAGGTTTCTTGTTCCTGCGACATTCTCTGTCTCCTCCTTTTGAAACTATAAAGGATTATATTACCAGTGACTAAAAAAATTTAAGTGGGTATCATACGCCTACCGACTCAATCCTATTAACGCACGCAAGGCCGAATAAAGGAAGCTTTTACAGGGGAGTGACAGAATATGGCGTCAGTAGTGGTATCCTTTATGGGGGCAGGTCAATCTTGACATTGTTTATGTCGACTTTCTGACAAAAGAGAATATCCCGAACAGAATTAGGCCTGCCCCTATCAGGTATTCAATAATATTGGGTAAGTTCACGATTAAGACGCCAGCAATGATAAACACTACGCCGATCCAACTCCATCTCAATTTCATAGATAGTCTCCTCTACATACACCTGGGGCTTTTTATTTTCAAGGAAGTACTAACGAAACTTAAGCACTCGTTAGTCACTTGGGATTTCCACTTTCCCATCAACATTGGAGTGTGTGATACTACCACTCCCATCATGGTCGACTGTAAAATCACCACGAATGTCTCGGGCGGTTATACCTCCTGAGCCGTCCTTACCCACACGGAAGTTACCGTCGATGTCAGATACGGTGATACTTCCAGCCCCGTCCTCAGTGATATCCACGTTACCGCTAACATTCTGTATATTGATATCTCCTGAACCGTCGTTATCCACCATAACATCACCACTCACACTGCTAACGTCAATGTCTCCGGAGCCGTCGGTGAGACGCACCCCAGCTACGTTACTAACCTCAATATATCCGCTGCTATCATCAATCTTAACCTGAAACGAGTCCGGAATCTCGACTGTCACGTCAAACCGAGAACCCCAAGGTGATGTCTCCACTTCGATAATGATTTCGGCACCATCAGTTCGAGTGACGATCTGAAGTTGTTCCAAATCCCCTGTATTTCGTGCATATGCCGTGCCGGTTATAGTAACCTCAGTAATCCCAGGCCGACTAGCGACTTTCAGTGAGCCAGCTTCAGCAATGATACGAACACTTGTAGCACTGGTGGCAGGTAAGCTGGCTGATCTTTTCGTACTCTCACTGGGGTAGCCACAACCAACTATTAATGTGACTAGCAAAGCGACTATCAAACCGGTTAAACTAAATACTAATACCCTCTTCATGTCTTCTGTTCCTCCTATTAATAGTATGGCCAAAGTATACCCTTAAATAACGGTAAGTCAATCCGCTATCGTGCTAGTATTCTCACCATGATTTACCGCCAAAATAGCGATAAAACACTGGGCGTGCGGAATGTAGTTATAACAACTGAGTGCAAGTTAGTGTGAAGGAAAGGATAGATAACGTCACGTCAGATTGTACAATGGTAAACAAGGAACGATTTTAAATGGGCAGAGACGCGCTGATCCCGGGCTTGCCCCAGGAGCCCCACGTCGCGAAATGGGGCTCGCCGAGACTTAGGTGAGTACCATACGCCTCACAACCTGTCTAAAAACGTAGCCCCAAGCCAGCAAAGATTTTCATCAGATAGACGACGGCAGGGACTATGATGGACGCAATCAACCTACGGATGATACCCGCATTGAACGGCCAGGTTGGAGATTCCTGTACCAACCTCTGGTAGGTTGCCCACGAAGTTATGGCAGAGTAGCGTCTCTCCATCCCCTCCACCTGGCCCCGTACCGCCTGGTCCTTCAGTTCACGGGAGGCCGCTGCCAGGTGTTCCCGTGCTAAGTCCAACTCCCGCTTTTTGGCCCCGGCCATAGCGTTATGGGCACTCCGCATAGATATAAAGAATATCAGTACCGTCACGCAAACCAGTATCACGTACATGGTAATGCTCTGCCACCTCAACAGGTTCTCTCGGGTCCCGAAGACCAGGCTCAGGCTGATACCACCGACGAAAGCAAGTGAGATGCCCAAACTCCAGCGGGCAATGGGTGTCAGCATTTCAGCATTAAATATGTCCAGCCTCAGGTCCCGACGGCTCAGCCGATTGGTGCGTACCGCGCCGGCCAATGTATCATAAATCAGCCAGGCCAACAGGCCATTATACAACGGGCTTGTGATTGCCAGATACACACTCAGCCAGAGCTCACCGGGTCCCCATGGCAGGTTCCAGGGTTGACCCAGGCCAACAGCGAGGCCAACTCCTATCAGCACTGAAGTCCATTCCCAGCGGCGCTTCGGCGTAGCGACTGCTACCGCCAGCCGGTTGAAATCATCCTCATCCAGGGGTAATAGCCGGCCTGAAGGCCTGGATGGCCCGCTCACGTAACCGCCACATGAAGACGTGTACCACCAGGATGTAGATTATCACGACCGGTCCTTCTAGGTTGTTCTGCCAGAATCCCCATCCCAACAGATCGGCGATTGTGCCATCCAGTAATACCGCCAAGATTAGTAACAGGAGTAGCACGGCGGTAACCATGGCTAGCGCCCATCGCCACGGTAGTCGAGGGTGCTTTATCAGAGCTTCGACCAGCGGGTAAGTTCGTGGCTCTTCTGTCATGTGTCTCCTTCTAGGTTTCGAATTGCCCATATCAAATAGTATGGCTATGCTACAATCCTGTTGGTTGGTTGTCAATGCGTCGGAAGGTTAGTCTGAAGCTGGTGCTTGCAGATAGGGCACAGTCTGCTTCTTTCAGTCACTATAACAAGACAACACCAAGGACATACGGTGATAAGGTCAGCAAGGCTAATGCAGGATGTCCACGTCGTGTCTTATTTTGGCTATCCCGGCAGAAGAGATAGTTTGCCAGTCCAAAAGACAACACGCCACCTGTCAACAAGATAATGACCGACCAGACTGGGTCAAAAGCAGTAACTTGATTCTGGGCGAACCCTTGGAATGCATTCATAAGCTACTAACCTGTATGGTATTCTAACAGGTGTCACCCAGGTATTTTATTTTTACTAAGGGTGGAGTCCCCGGATAGGCCTATGTCGCCCAGGGTAGGTTCGCCAATATAGAGGACCTTTGAGTTTCCGCTGAGGTTAACATCCAAAGTGCCGTACACCTTTAGAACTACCACGCAGTATAGCATGTAAGAATTGCTTATCTGGACTTACCCTGGGTATCCGTTGCTACCTTCTCGGGAGTCACTATCAGTAAGAGCGAGGGTAGCACTACCAAGGACGCCAACATGGCTAGGAAGATCATGATGGCTGTCAGTATTCCATAAGTTGAGAACATAGGCATCGGGGCGAATCCCATAATAGCAAAGCCCACGATGCTAGATATAGCGGACGCTAACAAGGCCACACCCGTTCCGTTAGCGGCTTGTCGGAGCGCCTGCATCTTACTTGACGCTTTATGCATCTCTTCCCGAAAACGCTCTGTAACATGTATAGAGTAGTCAATCCCTACGCCAAGAGAAACAGCACCGATAGTGGCAGTCACGTAATTTAGTGGGAAACCAATCGTATACATGAGCCCGTAGAGCCATGCCACCACCAGCCCAATCGGAATAATTGTCACCACCGCGTACCTGAACGAGCGCATCACGATAAGCAGGAGTAGCAATGATGCCACTGCCGCTATCGGCAAGGATCTTTGCAGCGTCTTGGTGCTAGCATCTAGTTGAGCCAACCGAGTGAACGGCGAGCCAGTGAGTCCCGCATAGGTGATCGCTGGGTTCTCCCGCATGACTTCGAGGCTATTGGTAAGTGTATCGCGTGCCGTGACTACATTTTGCTGCTCGCGTGTACCTGGGATCCCGATAGTCAGGATGGTTACGTCTTCTTGGTCACTTTTAGGATCATGAAAAAGCACCTCGCGTATCTGGCCTGGAGTGTCGACTAGTGTATTCTCATCTAGGTGCACACCTTCAGTTAGCATATAGGCGTAGGCAGCTTCAACTTGGGCTTGGGAATCCGGCAAGCCGTCACCGTCACTATCGGTGATCTCCATCCCTGTGACCGCAGCGACGCGGGCTACCGCGTACTCACTAACTATAATACGCTCTAGCATGTCGATGATCGTTCGTGACTCTACCTGCATCTCGGAATCGGTGATGAACTGGTTAATGGATGCTAGTGCCCGGGGATCGGTTAGATTCCCCTTGATATAGATAATGCCTGGTTCGCCACTCGTTTCCCCAATATGCTCATCCAGCTTATCCAGGCTTACCACAAAATCTGAATCGCTACTGAAGAAGTCCCTGGCATCAAAAGTTGCCTCCAGCCTGATGGCTAACAGGATTGCTATGGTCGTTATCCCGACGGTAATAAGTAAGACTAGGATGCGGTAATGTGCAATCCTGGCAACCAGATCAACGAACCAGTTGTCTGCTGCTCCACGGGCTACTGTATTTGCTTCTAGCTGAGTTGCGGTCGGTGCTGGTGGTTGACGGGACTGTCGACGATACATGATCAGTAGGGGCACTAACACGTACCCAACAATCACCATGAGTAGGATTGCAACACCGATCACCTCGCTGACCGCCACTAGAAAAATGACGCCGGTGCCAGTTCCCGCTGCTACACCAACGCTATTGAGGATTGTCATGAAGGATTTTCGCCTCGAATGTAAAGTCAGATGATGTTGTTGTAACCGGTCTATGTGCGCCATGGCCAACGGGAGCACCACACCAAGGATGATAAAGGATGAGATTACGGCTATCGCTGCCGCGATGCCGAAGTGGATGACTGCCTCTATCCCGGATGATGTATTGGATAGGAAGGCAATACTGTCACTTACCATTGCCAGTACAAGCGCACCCAGCACACCGGCGAAGGCCGCCCGCAAGGCCATTCTCGGGATGTAGCCACGATTCTTTTCCTCTTGGTAACGCCGCAGGGCATGCAAACCAAAGTCGACACCCAGCGATATCATGGCGATGGGAACGATCATATCAATAACCAGTCCACCCTTGAGACCCACTAGGTTGGAGATGCCGTTGAGCCAAATCATCAGGCACCCCAAACCCGCACCGGTCAGAGCTGTTGCCCAGTAGGACCGCAGGCTAATCCCGGCAATCAATATCACCGCGATGACGGTGGCCATGATGAAATAGCCAGCTATCTGCCCCTCACCAGCCGCTTCCAGATTAACGTCAATCGCAACACCCCAGAGACGGAATGTTTCCTCGTCACCCCGTAGTACCCGTTGAACGTTACGATTGAATCCTTCCTTATTTTGAACTGCCTCCCCACCACCAACTCCGATCTCAAGAGTACCACCACCTAACTTCTCGTTATCGGCTAAAACGCTGAACATCAAAGCCTGGGAAGTCCAGTAGTTGATCTCCGTCCCGCTGACAATACGTTTCTCACTCTGAGCTTGGATTGATAAGGCATCCTGCAACCCACTTGTACTTGGGTTGGCGAAGAGTTGGTGTAACGCTAGTTTGACTTGCCCTTCGGTAGCAGTCTCTAGCGTAGTGCTGAGGCGTGGGTCGCTCGCCAGCACATCCTGTACAGCATCAGCAAGGCTATACATACCCAGAAATGGCTGATTCGCGCCGATATTAAACGCCTCGTACAGGTAAGGCTGGGTGGGCAGGTTCTCTGGTGCCAGCGTTCCTCTCTGGTCATCCTCCCTCAGTTGCTGCTCATTCTGATATAATTCCCAGAGAGAGGCTTGGGTTAGGATGTCATCGGTTTGGGATTCAACGATGTACCATGCACTATGAACGCTTGGGGCGAAACGCTCGTTGATGTCATCTCTTAGGTCGAAGACTTCTCCTGTTGGGTCCTCTGATGCTTGCTCATCGCTTCCCATCATTAAGAGGGGGATAACCAGCAAGAGAGTGAGGGCTAAGGCCGCTAGTATTAGTCTACCTGAATGTCGCTCGAGAAAGTCGCCTATCCTGGCCGAGAAAGATGAGGGTGTTCCAGCACCTTTCTTCTTAGCTCTGTTCATTGTGCCCCATATTAAACTATCGCCTAATCGCTGTCAATATCTCTAACAAGCCCAAAATTAACTCTAACATCCAGCCTATACTCTTACATCCTTCAGACCTTTCTCACCAAGATCCTGAAATGCTTGGCAGTGATTGAATATTAAGCCGTAGCGTAAAGTGAACTCCAAACGGGCTGCTTAGTAGCAGCTCATTGCCCTTCCCGTTGAACCCCTCGATGTTGGTCTCCTACTCTAGGAGGTCTTTTCTTTTTATCAAGCTTTTAATTACACTAGAGGGAGTCAGAAATTGAGGCCAGTTTGAAACATGAGGGGTATCTGCTGATGACTCCTGAGACATTCCCTGAGGTTCTGGATAAAATGGAACGCGGAATACTTGATGCATCTGTGTCTTTCCCCATAGTCATTGATGAGAGAATCGAGCAAATCAACTGATATTACCAGAGATTAGAGTCTTCTCTGCCAATATCTAACAACGCAAGCAGTTATGTAACTGAACAGAAATGACTTCTGTTCAATGGGTCACGGAACAAGATAATTCTAAAGGCTTGTTATGCTGTAAACCCCCGTCTGTGAGTCTATGGTAAAAGAGATATGTCATCACACTTGACGCTTCCAACGCTTCCTGCCGTTTCCCTTGGCAGATAGAAATGGTGTGTTATTAGTATTTAGGGCACATACAAATGAATAGTAAGTCCTCTTCAGGTTCTATCACACTGTGCCTGCTGTGTTCTAGTAACGGTGCTTGTTTATGAGCCAGACGGTCACGGCCAGAACTATCGCACCAGCAGGAATGCTGCTAACGAGCCACAGGTTTATTTCCTTGTCAGGTTCTGTTTCTACCTCTTCTAATGTCGCTTCCTTGGCTACATCAATGGACTGGATTGACTCATTCACATTGGTTACCGTCTCATCAGTGTTGAAATCAGCGGTAGTGTCTGGCGTCAGCTCTATGGCTACTGCCCCGGTTTTAGCTGTAGCTATAGTCACTGTCTGGGTGGTTATACCGTCAGCGGCATCCTGAGCTTCCACACTAATATCATTGCTATCAGAGTGTGTGTAGTAACTCTGATTGTCGGCTGTCCTTATTGGAGCAATATCCATGCCCCAGTTCCCGTTGCCGTCTACCAGGGCAGACAACACCTGAGAGGTACCGATGCTGGCATAGATGATGGTACCCTCTGCTGCTGTAATACCGTCTGCTTTGTATATCTTACCACTTGTTATCTCCGGCATCGATGGGAGCCCCAGGTCGGGTCCTGTGATGATTTCGTACGGGACACCGCCATTGTTATAAGTCACGCCACCGGAGACAATTTCATAGTAATAGGGAGTGCTTGCGGTCAGGCTGGTGATGGTGACATAGTGAGTATCATCCTTGGTTGTCTGTCCTCGCTTATCGTAGGCAGTACCGTCCAGGCTACTGGTGCTGGTCCCGTAGTTCACGTAGCCCGTCTCCACAGCGTTGGTGAACCAGGTTATGGTGAACGATTTGTAACCCACATTGGTCACCTGATGCGTCATATCCGCTGCTGAAGCTTGACTGACCGGAAGTACAAGCATCAGGGACAATGCCAGAACTATTGCTACGGCGACACGCCATCCCTTGGCGCCAGTGAAGCTAACCATATTTCCTTATCTCCTCGGGAGCCCGTGTTACATCGAGCTCCCGCTTGCTTAACCTCAGTGATAGGAAAGCTTATGAATCATTCATAAGGTTCGGTTTCCCTTTCCAATCGGCACAAAGATTGACGCTGCTACGATTATTACCCCAGCTATAATCCCGATAATGAGCCACCAGTTAAACGGTGGTTTGAGTGGGGCCAATGGTGCCTCGGTTACGTTGAAGCTATCGAAGAGACGGTCAAACCTGATCTGGTAACTACCTTCAACATCACGAATCACGGTAAATGACACTGATTTGCTCTCACCGGCTTCTAGTGATACATCCCTTCCTATTTCCATCGTACTATCAATCCAGAGTGTAGCGGCGTACGTTGTTGATATCTTGGAAAGGTTGGTAACGTCAGCGCTGATGATGATATTTTCGCCAGTCTTAGCCTCAACAGGATTGACAGCAAGGTTGGCAACCTCAAAATTAAGTGGGGGTAGGGCCTGGCTGCCGGATACGGCGAAGATTGAGAAGTGCGTAATGGCAACGGTGTAATACACATACGAATTGTCCTCGTCTAACCTCTTGGTGGGCAGTGCAATCCATTGTGCTGATTCTGGGTCGTACCGGTTCAGGGTTACCGACCACTTATGTACGGAGTTTTGCTCAAGCCACTCCTTTTCCACCCTGAAAGTCATGTGCCCCAGCTCTATATCCTCGGGCGCAGCGTTCTTGAAGGTGATGGAGATATAAGCCCTGACAATCTGGCCAGCTGGTAGCCCAACGGCCACCTCTGGCGGCTGTTCCTCAAATACTTCTAAACTAGTTTCGACATTCTCAAGTGCTCGCTTAGTCTTTATCATGAGCTGGTCTACTGGTGGGGGAGTCCCCATTACTACCACCCACTCTCCAGCCCAAGTTTGAATTGTTAGGTATGTGGCACCGCTAGGCGTGGTATAGATTGCAATTGGTGCCTCCGCTTCTGCTGGTGGCTGAGGAGGCTCCTCACTTACCAGTTGCTCGGTGGGG
>SDBU01009013.1_pt1 | contig 11256 bp, 20 predicted proteins | sample 2277071 | NCBI WGS metagenome assembly SDBU01 (sample SAMN10397929, study PRJNA504765) | marine sediment metagenome | isolation source: marine sediment core GS08_GC12, 126 cmbsf | place: Arctic Ocean: Gakkel Ridge, Loki's castle | collected 2008 | reverse complement strand
GCATCCACCATTATGAAGCCCTGGCTAGAAACGCAGGGATATCGCTTTCCTACTCTGAACGTGACGGGCTCTCGGGGTTCAGGGAAGACCACGCTTATTCAGAGGGTTATGATGCCGATGTTCGGTCAGTTGGACCCGAAGAGTTACGACGCTGGCACGACGAGATTCGTGACGCTATCCTTATTGGGATCGTCGAACGCCGTACCTATAGCGTTCTCGGAGTTCCGCTACGAGTCAGTGGAGAGATTCTTGAGATTCGTATTGTTGAGTTACGATACTGGTCACGACCCTCGTGGACGTCCGGACCAGACGACAGTAGACTACCCCCTGATGGCACCCTTCTCTTTGGACGGCGAGGACATTATTACGGATCCAGCAGCGAGGCAGAGGATAGTGGTAATCTTGTTAACAATGAAGACCATTGACGAAGGAAGCGAAGCCTATCACGCGTACAAAAAGTTAAAAATCCCTCCGTCATTTGGTGGCTACTATATGCAAAATGTCCTTCAGCGGCTCGTAAAGGGTGAACTTGGGCGTGTGCTATCTTCTGCTCGGAAGGAAGTATTCGAAGCGTTTCCTGTTAAACTTCCTGATAGAGTCAGGAACAATCATATCGTAGCATACTTCGGTATTAAGTTATGGTGCGACGTAGTTGGAATGGATCCGCCAAGTGCTAAGGTACTTGAAAGGTCGATAACAACGGTTTATAACACTGAGGTCGGTCGTGGAAGGATGTTAGTTGATGACTTAGTAGAAGACCTAGTTAATGGTGCCGCAGCGGCAGAACACAGGTTCAAGTGGGATTATGACAACGAAGCCAACGTGTTATACTTCCAGCTAGCAACTGCGCACGCTTGGTGGGTAGAGAAGAGAAGGAGACAGGGACGAGGTTCTTTAGAGAGGGACTCCTTGAGGCAACAGCTGAAAGAAGTATCCTTCTCTAGAGAGAGTGTAGTTCGCAAGGGTGTGTGGATGTTCGGTATCCACCTCCCCACTGCTTTAGAGGCTGGACTTGATGTACCGAAACGCATCAACGTCAAAGAGATGACAGTGAGGTTTTAAGATGGAACTAATTACCACAGCGTTCATATGCGGTTGCTGCTGTTCCTTTCTACTTCTCACAGTAGTAGTTGTTATCTCAGTTAGCAAACTGGCAAGCATGTTCACCAACTGGCTTGCTAAATATGGGAGGATATTACCATGAAAGCCGTTATTTTGTTTTCCGGCGGCCTGGATTCAACGGTTGCCCTTTTCCAGGCAAGGTCGGATGGTGCCGACGAGATACTAGCCGTCAGTTTCAACTATGGTAGTAAGCACGCAGGGCGCGAGCTTGAAGCTGCTGCTGAGATTGGCGAGATGTATGCGGAGCGGCATATCATCTCGAACTTACCTGATATCTTTGTTGGTAGCCATTCTGCAGTTATGGGGGATGTTGATATGCCCCTAGAGGAGTACAAGGATTATGAATCGGGAGAAGGTGAGAGTATTACTGTTGTTCCTTTTAGGAATGGTAACCTCATTAGCGCTGCAGTTACTATTGCTGAAGTTAATGGATTCTCGAAGGTGTACGTCGGGATGCACGCGACAGATTATTCAACCTGGGCCTACCCAGATTGCACTCCAGAATTCCTGGGTGCCATGGCTAACGCCATCTATACAGGAACGCTTGGACGCGTACGACTTGTCTTCCCGTTAATCTGGATGACTAAGGCTGAAGTGGTTACAAGAGGAGCGCTCTTGGGTATACCTTTCAATCTAACCTGGAGTTGCTATGAAGGAGGACGCCGGCATTGTGGCCGGTGTCCAACATGTCTTGAAAGAATCAAGGCTTTTGTTGAAGCTGGCTATAAAGATCCTGTAACATACGTTACAGGATTTCCCGAAATGGAGGGCTTAGATGTTATCAATTAGTAAAGAGTTTCACTTCTCGTCTGCTCACATGATTGTGGGACACCCAAAGTGTGGCAGGCTTCATGGCCACAACTACAAACTAGAGGTGTCCGTAATGCACCCGAAGCACAATTACCAACCAGATGAGGAGTTGGACGAACTGGGGTTTATTATTGACTTTGGCGTTCTGAAGGGTATTGTGAAAGAGATGCTTGATCGGGTTGACCACCGTTACATGGTCTCCGATGCAAACCGTCGGGACAACTGTCCATACGTACGAGCAGCAGAAAAGGAAAGGCCGAACGACGTGGTTCACATGCCAATTAATCAAACCAGTGCAGAACACCTTGCACTTTACTTTAAAGAAAGTATCCAAGATGCCTTAGCCGAACAAAGTTACGGCCATATTGCAGTTGCGGAGGTAGTTGTATGGGAAACTCTGACAAGCTGCGCGCGCGCGTGATACAACAAGGGCAAGAAATCATCTCTGATAGAGATGAGGATTACGGTGCGGCATGGAAGACAACAGGAGAGATTCTGGCCTTTCTGCTTGCCAAGCCCACCCAGTCTCCTGCTCTTTTCAAAACGCCTTACGGCTTTAACTGGATAATGATACTGAACAAACTTAACAGAGCACTAGCCTCTCCTGAAAATCCTGATCACTGGTTAGATATCGTCGGCTACGCAACTCTCGTCTTTGAAGAATTGGAGGTAGAAAATGCAGCTAAGAAAGCATTACCAAGTGAATGAAGTGTTTAACAGTGTTCAGGGTGAGGGAGTTCTGGTTGGAACTGTCTCGACCTTTATACGGTTACAAGGGTGTACAGTAGGCTGCTCATGGTGTGACACTAAATATACTTGGGCAAAAGGTGGTCAGAGGATGGCTACAGAAGACATTGTCAACCAGGCTGTCTCCCACCACATCGTTATTACCGGCGGCGAACCGACAATGTACGACCTGGATGGCCTTCTCGTTCCTCTCCAAGCAGACAAAAAGTTCGTACAACTGGAGACGTCTGGCCAAAACAGTATCAAGGGTAACATAATGCCGGACTGGATTACGTGGTCTCCGAAGTACAACCTAAAGTTCGAGGCCCCCTACGATATCAAGGTAGCTGCCAAAGAGGTTAAGTGGGTTGTTGACGAGGACCTTCCTTGGCAAACGGTAATGAACCTATTTTATTATTATGTCGCTCGTGCGAAAGGAGGAAGTACTGCAGAAATACCGTATTTCGTACTTATGCCGGAAGGTTGTCCTCCAAGACAAGAGATGGTCGACAGGACACTAGAATTCCTCGCCCTTCTCGATGCTTGGGCGCAGAATTTCTTTCGTTACGGCGATCGTATACAATACAGGATAGGTGTAAGATGACAACTGGGAGGTTTAGTAGTCTTGAAAGCGTAATCATTTTGTTCAACTCACATAAGTCTCGCGGAACCTGGAGAGAAGAAAACGACTCTTACTGGCTTGCAGGGTTAGTGGAAGAGATCGGAGAACTAGCTGAGGCGTTGTTGGAAGACGACCCGAGTAACGCCGACCACGAGTTAAGGCAAATAGCCTCTACAGCTCTTAACTGGTTAGACAAACGAGAGGGAGATGAAGGATGACTGAACAAGGTACAATAATAGCGATCCGTACGAAGGGACACGTGCTAGCCCAGACGCGAGTTAGAAATTGGGTCTCCGATGGGGATAAACTAACTAACGCTCTCTCCATTAGGTTCCCTCAAGCCCAGTATGACTGGCCCACACCAGACGAGATAGTCTGTCAGAATGACGAAGGCAAGATATTCAGTAGGTCTAAATTGGGTCCTGAATATAAAGTTGTCGAAGGAGAGTATCCAACAATTGACCCAGGAGGTTACGAGATCACTTTACTACCAGGAGATGATTAGGATGAATGATAGAGAATACACAGACTTTGTATTGAACAAGGTTAGCAGCAAGACGCTTGACGAACCCATTATAGCTAGCTCGCTAGGCCTGGCGGGTGAAGTGGGTGAAATAGCGGACCTCGTTAAGAAGTATACCTTTCATAACCATAAACTAGCAGTAGAGGAGGTTATGGAAGAGTTGGGAGACTTGTTCTTCTATATGACGTTGATGATGAATACCCTTGAAACGACACTGGACGAAATCATCGAGATGAACGTACAGAAACTTAACGAACGCTATCCTGAAGGGTTCGAAAGTATAAGGAGCATGAATCGTGGATAAAGATACTAAAATCGGAACGAAGCTGATATGGGTGTATAAAACAGTACAGTTTGGAAATACCTCCGAGCTCGCAGAGTGGAATCTCAGTCCCCATGGAATAGATGGATGGGAGTTAGTACAAGTTGTCTTGTTCGGCAGTATTGATTACCCTGCAGGAACGGTGATTTTTAAGAGGCAAGAGTTGGTGGCAGTGTAATGGATTGGATTGGAGCGGTACTAAATATCACAGGTCTGTACTTACTAGCAGACCATAGGCTAAAGGCCATGTATGTGTACATGTTATCTAGTGTAGCCTTTATCGTATGGGGTACGTTAACAGAGACATGGTCGATAGTCGCGCTCCAGGCCGTCCTTCTCAGCTTAAACCTAAGAGTTATTATAAAATGGAGGAATCATGATGGGCATAGGTAAACTTACAGAAACGTTAATCGGGGTGTTCGGCAACGACGTTTGGGACGACAGTGTAGAGGACACCGCAAGGAGAGTTCTGCAGTACTGGACAGAACACGCACCCCAACAAGAATTAGGATTTAAGGTAACAACGTTCCCAACACAAGTTAACCAACTTATAGTTGTTAACAATATCGAATTTAGTTCCATGTGCGCACACCACCTGCTTCCCTTTTGGGGTTTAGCGCACGTTGGGTACATCCCAAGTCAGCTAGCCGTCGGGCTATCAAAGGTACCACGTGTAGTAGATCACTTTGCAAAGCATCCGCAGATGCAAGAAAGGCTAACAGCCGACATTGCTACATTCTTTAAACGAGAGTTACACCCTCATGGTGTTGCGGTTATCATAGTAGCAAAGCATACGTGTATGGCTTGTAGAGGAGTTCGGAAACATAACGGACATATGACGACGTCAGAGATGCGAGGAGTTTTCCTCACAGCGTCATCTGCTCGTTCCGAATTCCTCCAACTTATTAATACCCAAGTAACGTTATAAGGCAAGGGTCGTGTGGTAATTCACCGTCAACCTAGAAATAGGAACAATTGAATAGTTAGAGTCTTATTGTTGTGTTTACGGTATGTCTAAACAGACTCCAACTGAGAATAGATCATGTACCCCCACATAGTGGAACATGAAAAAGAAGCGCCTCGTAGCAGCGACGACGGAGAGGTTGCACACGGCCTTTGTTAACAAAACAGGAGAAAAGGGACATGAAAGAGGAAGACATAAAAGCATACGACAGTGCACTAGTAACTAACGCCCTAGCCGAAGCAGTTAAGGTAGAAAAGGAGCTTGTTATCGAAGGCCTCCAAATGCACGGCCAGTGGAGACTAAGAGTGTATGACGGTCGCAATCTAGTTCTTACAATCCACCGCTCCAACGTAGAACACGCCCGCGAACAGGTAATGGAATGGATACAGGAACACTATACTGTTATAGGAGAGTGACATGAATGAGTTTCTAGTAGAAGACGAAAAGGATAAGGAGTATACATACAAGATATATGTGGACATGGAAGACATACAGAGTCGGCAAAAGGCAGAGCAAGCAGAAGCATTCCTGAAGGAGGACAGGCTCACAACATCGTGGCAACTGGCAAACAACAATAGGAAGAGGATAGAGAGGTTGGAGAAAGAAGTCCGTCAGATCTGGACTCTAGTCATCGCTGGTGCGATCACAGTTACCCTGTTTGTTATACTTGTAGTGTTGACAAGAGAGGGCATAATATGAAGTTAGCTGTTATAGCACCACCAAGCTACCTGGGGCGTGTCCGTGGAGCCGAGTTGGGTTACCACATGGCTCTAGGACAGGAACTAGTTCGAGACACTACTTACTACAAGTTCTATCAAACGTTAGCAAGTTACGGCCACTTTATCATCGTTGACAATGGAGCGGCTGAATCCGAGGAAGAAAGAGTTGCATTTGAGGGTATTGTAGACGTTGCAGTGCAAATGAAAGCAGACGAAATTATCCTGCCGGATAAGTTACGGGACTCCAAGTGGACTGTAAAGCACTCTCTAGCTGCCCTCCCCCAAGTGCCAAGACGGAAGAGGTTTGTTGTGCCTCAAGGAGAGAATTGGGATGAGTGGACTTTATGTTTAGAAGAACTCGTTCTGTTTACCAAACCTGTAACTATTGGACTCGCTAAGTGGTTAGAAGAACTGCCTGGCGGACGTGCGCGCGCGATGGATGTAATAGTAAGAGCAGGATACCAGGAACAATATAACATTCACATGCTTGGGATTCACTCCAAACCGATTGCAGAGGCTAAGGCTGTAGCTGAAGTGTTCCCAGACGTCAGAGGTATTGATACTGGCGCACCAATAGCGTACGCACAACATAACGAAACGATTAGCGACGAGAATCACTTTTCCCTAGATTGGAACAGACCGGCCCCAGCTGGATTTGTGGGAGCGAATATCCGTGTTTACAACGAGCTGTTGGCATACATGGGAGGGGGGTAAAGTAATGGCACAAGGATATCAAAACCCAATAAAAGCTATCACGTTTGAAATGAGAGACGGTAGGGTGCTCAGTATGCCGGGTGCAGATGTGATTAGTGCATCAATTGATTCCCAGTCCGTTCCCGATGCCTACCATACTCACAGCATATGCACCTTAGTGTTCCTCGCTCCTGAAATGTGGGTAACTTATTATGTCCCTGAAGAACTTGATTCAGGGCCGAAGTTAATCGAAGGAGGAAATGATGGAACCTAAGATACCGTTAGCGAACTGCGAAGAGTGTTCCCTTCAAAAGAGACCTTTTGTCCCTCCTTATACCCCAAACGGCGCCGAGGTGTTTGTTATTGGAGAAGGGCCAGGGGCTTATGAAGTGAAGGAGGGTAGGCCTTTCGTCGGACAGTCTGGTAAGTTACTGGAAGCAATTCTCACTCAGTATGGAGTAGACTACGAAGAGGTGGGGCGATCTAATGTAGTATGTTGCCGACCACCGAACAACCGAACACCAACAAGCAAAGAGATAAAGTGTTGTGGAGAAAGACTGACCGCCGAGCTGAATGCCTTTGGGGGTGACGTTATCATTCCTGTCGGAAAGACTGCGGGAGATGTTGTCGTTGGTCCTGACATGAAGATATCGGAGAGGAGAGGTCATTGGTTTAATTGGGCTGGTACTAAAGTAATGCCGACATGGCATCCTGCGTACGTCCTCAGGCGACCAGCTGTTGCTCGAGAGTTTTTTGGGGATATCAAAAGGGCACTCACACAAAAAAATGAGGGACCACACTTTCTAACAAAACGGCCTTATGTGTACCACGTAGAGAACGTACACGATCTAATACAAGTGCTAGAGAACGCATACGATACAACTGTAGCATTTGACCTCGAGACTGACCAGGTAGTTTGGTATGATACCCCCGACGTAGAAGCGGACAGGATTTTGATGCTTGGTATGGCATGGGAACAATTCGGAGGTATCATCATCTCGCCTGACTTACTATACGAGAATGAAGAAGCAGGGGAGGTTCTAAATGAGTTCTTCAGCCGTCCGGATCTACGGTTCGTGGCACACAACGGTAAGTTCGACGTCATCTTTCTTCGTACTGTTGACATCTTTGCGAGGACTGACTTCGATACAATGTTGGCGCATTACGCCCTCTGGGAAGAGTCTGGAGGACACGGACTTAAACAACTTGCTCTCGAGTATTACGGACTGGAAGATTACGAAGCAGGACTAGTTCAGTTGTATCTTAAAAGCAGGAATGACCGTTACTCCAAAGTGCCCTACGAAAAACTAGCCCAGTATTGCGTTTGGGACGTTTGTGTTACACGTCAGCTTTCCTTTGACCTTAAACAGGAAATGGAAAAGGAGAACGTGTTGGAGATGTTTAACACTCTGTTAATGCCAATGCAAGAGGCACTTACAGAAGTAGAGTGGAGTGGCATCCCAATTGACCGCGAGCACGTAGAAGAGTGGCAAGAGAAACTGTTCGACCACTGTGACCAGCTTGAGGCAGAGATGGGAGAGATTGCAGACGACCCGCTTCTTAACCCTCGCTCCCCTCTTCAGGTATCTAACGTCATTTACAACATACGTGGGCTACCGAGACCAAGAGTGAGAGGAGTTAAACCGAACTCGACTGCTAAGAAAGCACTGATGCATATTAAACCTGGTCAGGACGAGTTCATAGACAAGCTACGGGACTACCGCCGTGTACATAAGATCAATAGATCGTATCTAAAAAACATCCTAAAGTTCGCGGACGTCAACGACAAAGTCCACCCATCAGCCTTGATTCACGGAACCGAAGTGGGACGTCTTTCTTTCCGTAACCCTGCGATACAGACCATTCCGAGGCCCTACGAGGATATGTTTGGCGCAATTGTACGGAGCGCTTTCGTAGCACCAAAAGGATGGAGGTTTATAACCGCCGACTACTCGCAAGCCGAGCTACGGGTTGCAGCAATACTTTCCGGCGATCCTTTCCTTCTTTCTGTATACCAAGATGGACGTGACTTACATACTGAAGTGGCGGTAGCAATGTACGGAGATGACTTTACTGACGCCCAGAGGGTGTTAACGAAGATGTTTAACTTCTCGTATATCTATGGCGGCAGTGAATATTCTTTCGCAGAAGACGCAGGATTACCAATTGATATAGCTAGACGCTTTGTTGCAGATTACAACGCAATTATGCCTGTTTTACGCGAGTATAGAGTCAAGCAACTAGCTCTTGCGAGGAAGAAGGGATTTGTTACTAGTTTCTTCGGGAGGAAGAGAAGGTTCCCTCTTATTACTCAACAGAATCTTTCAGACGTTCGTAAGGCAGCGGTTCACGCCCCTGTAGCAGGCACAGCAAGCGACCTAACTCAGCTATCTCTTATCAGTGCACTACATCAGGGACATAAGGTGGTGTTAACTGTTCACGATAGTGTTAGCGAAATAGCAAGAGAAGAGGAAGCGGAGTATATGGCAAAGAGGTTACAGCAGATCATGATAGACACTGCTAACCATTACTTTCCGCAAGTACCTTGGGAAGTAGATGTTGATATCAGTGACAGGTGGTGTCCAATACCGGAGAAAATACATGGAGAAGCAGTACGGGCGACGTTTGGGTAAAACTGTAGACATGATCGAGCAGATTGAAGTATCTATGTCTGACGCTCCTATAGGAACAGTTGCCATCATCCACGATGTAGAAATAGTAAAGAGGCTCGATGGGTACTTTGCTAAATACATTAAGCACGGCGATCTTTCCGCCTTAGGCGGCGGCGTAATGGATGTCCTCACAAAGCTTTCGAAGGTAAGAGACGCTGCCGTAACTGTTGCCCAAAAGGGCACTACGTACAACGTTAAAAATGGAAGATTAGCGGTGCAGGTTTGGAGTAAGGACTACACACGCCTGGATACTGTAAAAGAAGTGTTTGGAGGTAACTACTACCGTCATGGTAGTGGCTTCGTATGGGCTTGTTCCAAACGTGCTGACCTGGTAGTAATGTGGAAAAGTGTTAGACACCTAGTGAAAGGAGATAGTCTAGCACCATTGGAGGAAATGTATGAAGTTCTTCGTCAATCTCAGTCTAAAACCGCGGTTCACCCGGCCAGAGTTACTGTACCATCCCTCGATTCCGGCGGCGCTGCACAGAGTGAACCCCAGAACGATAATAGGAAAACAAAGGTGGGATGAGGTAAGACGCCGCGCGTATGCTAGGAACAATGACTGTTGTTGGGTATGTGGAGTACACCGGACTAGAGCTCCTGTTAAGAGGTGGTTGGAGGCCCACGAGATTTACGACATAGATTACAAAAAGGGACGGATGAAGCTTAGAGAGATCGTTGCCTTGTGTCGGCTGTGCCACTCCTATGTTCATAAACGGAGATTGGAGATCCTAGTAGCAAAGAGACAGATTCAGCCTAAGTTCCTGAGAAGGGTGCTAACTCACGGTCAGCTTATCCTTGCTAGGAAAAAACCCAAACCGTGGTATAACGTAACAAAAGTAGAGAAGGATATGGCAGCTTCGAAGGTACCTTGGCATAAGTGGCACCTAATCTTCGAGGGAAAGAAATACTACTCTAAGTTTACAGGGCCAAACGATTGGCAAAACTATTATGCGAAAGTTAACGGAGGTGGATAATGGACATGAATAGCTTATGGAATCAGATCGAAAACGACCTGGGATTTAATAATGTTGATATGCGGCGAGATAGACCCTATACAGGCCAGCCCCAAACAGATACAGGAGAGCGTGGAAAAACAGAGGTACGTGGCGTAACCTTTCGTGATTTAAGAGATTGCTGGATAAGAGCGTTTTTGCTGTGCTCTGACCACAACGAAGAAAAATACGAGGAGGCAAAACAGGGCGAGTTCGCTCACTTGTGCGAGAACGATTTGTATGGTTGGGACCTAAACGAACTAGATCCCATGGCTGTATTTCAGAATTTCTCGTGTGAGATCGAACGGCTAATGGGGATCTACCCGAACATTAAAACTATTAAAGGAGGATGATGATGACCGAGCTTGATGAGTTCTTTGTACTAGCAACGAAGCTTTGGCAGAAGCCATTTGAAGAGCTAGAAAGGATGGTTATAGAAGATACGAAAGACTCCCCCTATTCTCACGTCGAGATTTTGGACGTTATACAGTTTTTATCGGAGGTAGATAATGGAGAACATACCAGTAGAAGAGGTAGCTGATCTGGTACACTTAATATGGTCGCGTTGGATGAAACACTTGTTTTCGGTAGGAGACCGCAAGCTCCAAGGTAAAGGTACTTTGGTCATACCCAAATGGGCTGCCGACCGATGGGAGCATCAAATGTACACCCCCTATGCAAAACTGTCTGAGGAGGAGACAGAGTCTGATAGAGAAATAGCCCTGGAAATATTGGCCCTATTAAAGGAGTTGGATGTATGAGTTCTTTAGCAATAGTGGTAATAGCCGCAACGATGTTGTGCTCGAAGCCCGGAGCTCCCCACGAGACCGGGCTTTGGACGTTCTACGACCAAAACCCGACAGACGGTACAATTGATTACCATCAGAACGTCTCCGGCAAACTACCCCAGGACATGAGCCAGTTCGATGGTGTGATTGCTATAGCAGCGGATTGCAGTACAGTAGGAAAGGAGGCCTGGATAAAATTAACGGATTATCGCATATCTGTTGAATACCGGAACAAATGGCAACACGTGATGGTATTTGACTGCGGGGGCAGCCAGGAGAGTATAGACAACTTCTTTAATT
>SDBU01009012.1_pt1 | contig 11258 bp, 10 predicted proteins | sample 2277071 | NCBI WGS metagenome assembly SDBU01 (sample SAMN10397929, study PRJNA504765) | marine sediment metagenome | isolation source: marine sediment core GS08_GC12, 126 cmbsf | place: Arctic Ocean: Gakkel Ridge, Loki's castle | collected 2008 | reverse complement strand
CCGAGTTTTTCAAGTGCCGCGATATGGAAGTCGATGGGACGGGGACCGATTTTACAACCGCCAGCAGTGGGAACGATGATCGCTTCATCTGTTCTGCCGAGAAGGGCTCCGATCATCAAAATGGGAATCCGATTTGCGCCGGAAAAACGCTGCGGAACGTAAGAAGTTTTGAGTTCTTTGGTTTGTATTTCGAGAACTCCTTCTTCGCGATTCCAATTGATTTCACTGCCAATTTCTTCACAAAGCTCGACCGTGATTTCCATTTCTTGAATATTGGGAACGTTGAAGAAGATCGATTTTTTCTTGGAGAGAAGGGAAGCGACTAAGAGTTTTGTGACTGCATTTTTTGCTCCTGCAGCGCGCACTGTCCCCTCGAGAGGAATGCCTCCGCGAATTTTCAAAATTTCTTCAGACATAAGCTCATTATCCGAGCCGATCGAGTATTTGTATAGTGATTTGACGAGAAAATTTTAATGGTCCTAACTGATTGGGAAGAGGTCCTGTTTTTTCAGAAGGAAGGTAAGAAAGTTCAATGATTTCTTTCGGGTATTTTCTTTTCTGGACCATGAGTGCTACCCAACCGAGCGTTTTACGCGCATTGATTGCGACGATTGGTTGGAGTTGATTTTGGTTATAGATCATTGCATCAATTCCTACTTCGCCAAAATATCCCAGATCTGCCATTTCTTGGAGTACTTCCATGGCTACTGCTTTTTGTTCTTCGACAAAAGAAGGAGGTGAATCTCCTGCAATGTTGCTCTTATGGGCGCCTTGCGAGCTTGTCTTACAAATCGTGGCTCCGAGATAGGCGATTTCCCCTCCAGAAGAAATGACCCACTGTGTGCTAAAATCGAGAATTCTCTCTACCAAAGGTTCGGCAATGACAGGAAGGTCTCTATCCCACTCAGCTTCACAGAAGATGCGGGCTTCGGGAGTGTCGGAAAAAATCAATTCACTGCCAGCGGTTTTATAGCAACTTTTGAGAACCATTTTTTTTTCTAGAGGTTCTCCCTTATAAATGAGACGAGCCCCAGGCAGAGGGCTTTTGGCAAAGCTGTATGTTTTGGAGTTGACCATTTTGACCAGGTCCCATGGAGGCATAAAATAGGATAACCCATTGGCATCAGCCCAATTTTTTGCCAAAAGAGAATAGCCCCATGTTTCTACTTTTTGAAAAGGTGGAGTTTCTTCAAGGTCATAAGTTGGTAGAGGCATTGTGTCTGGTTTTTCCGTCACCAAAAGGCCTTCACCTTCGTTGGCATAGAGATAGGGAAGAAATTGCAGCTGCGCAAAATTGGGATTTTGCAGAAATGCAGCGAGCAAATCATTGCCAGCTTTACCGGCAAGTTCCCTTTCAAAGAACGTATTACAAAGATGGAGAATTGACATAGCCTTACCAATTCGTCATTATTTCCATATATGAAGAAAAAAATCAATGTAGGTGTCCTCTTTGGTGGAAAGTCGGTTGAGCATGAAGTCTCACTGCAATCGGCTCGCAATGTTGTAGAAGCGCTTGATCGTGAAAAATATCAGCTCGTCCTCATTGGGATCGATAAAGAAGGAAAATGGCATCGGTATGAAGAAAGCGATTATCTCCTCCATGCACAAGACCCCAATCTAATTGCACTCGGGCCAAAAAAAGGAGACATACAAATTCAGAAAGAAACGCAAGGAATTGATGTTATCTTCCCTGCTTTACATGGCCTCTATGGTGAAGATGGCACTGTGCAAGGACTTTTAGAGCTTGCTGGTATTCCCTATGTAGGCGCCAATGTTCTCGGTTCAGCGGTGGGAATGGACAAAGATGTCATGAAAAGATTGATTCGCGATGCAAACATACCCACTCCTCATTTTCTTGCCATTTCTCAGCATGAACGCCATTTGTGGTCTTTTCAAAAGATGCAGCAGCATTTCTCTCTTCCTGTTTTTGTCAAACCCTCTCGTTCTGGGTCATCAATCGGCATTAGCAAAGTAAAATCCCCTGCTGAATTTGAAGAAGCCGTAGATTTTGCTTTTCAATTTGATCGAAAAATTTTGATTGAAGAGACGATTGAAGGGATCGAATTGCAGTGTTCTGTTCTTGGAAATGAGCATCCGATTCTTTCTCTTCCATGTCAGATCAAACCAAAAGGGGAATTTCATTCCTATGCGTCAAAATATCTCGATCCCGAAGGAGCAGAATTCATTATCCCTGCGCAGCTCACTCAAGAAGAATTGGCATTGGTTCAAAAAATTGCTTTGCAGGCTTATAAAATTCTCTGTTGTGAGGGAATGGCTCGCGTAGATTTGTTCATGTCTCAGAAGGGGAAGATCTTTTTTAATGAGATCAATACCATTCCTGGACTTACAAATAATAGCCCCTATGCTAAAATGTGGCGCGCCACAGGGCTGAGCTTTCCAGAATTGATAGATCGACTGATTCAACTCGCTCTCGGCCGCCACCGCAAAGAAAAGCAGCTCGTTACAGAGAAAGAGCAAGAATGGGTGAGAACCTAAAATTTCCTATAATTAGAACAGGGATCGGGCAAAACAGCAGGCGATTTCTTCCAGAAGATTCTTCCAAACCCTGTATGATCGGTGGGATCATTTTTGAAAACGTTCCAGGACTCTCTGGTCAGTCGGATGGAGATCCTGTTTTCCATGCCATTTGCAATGCGATTACATCTCTTACCGGAGTTCCGATCTTGGGTGGCATCGCGATAGATCTGCGCCGCAAAGATGGAATCACCGATAGTGGAATCTATCTCGAAAAAGCGCTTCTGACGCTCGATCGACTAATCATACAACATGTTTCGATCTCAATTGAAGGGATGAGACCGAAAATCCAACCCCGCATTGAAAAGATGCGAAACAGTGTTGCACAAACCATGCATTTAAATATTTCGCAGGTGGGAATTACCGCCACATCAGGCGATGGCTTGACCGATTTTGGCTGTGGGGACGGCTTGCAATGTTTTTGTATCATAACCATGGAGGAATGATGACCGCTTTAACTTTAAATCCACAACCGTTTTCTGGGAGACAATGGGGATATCTTGCTACTGAAAGCTTGTGTCCTCAAGTATTAGAAAAATTACCCGATCTTGGGCTTCAAGAACCGAGAGGTTGTTTTAGTTTGGAAAATTTGTCACATTTTACGGAAGGGACAATTGTACCACCTAGTCTTGTGAGTTCTGTAGATGATTTTTTTTTTCACAAATCTGTAGAACCTCGTCTAAATCCATTGATTTTTAAAAAAAGGAAAATAATTTTTAGTGGGCAAGGAGCTTCACAAAATCCAGGACCGACGAGTGCAACAACAACATCTAGATTTGTGAGTTCTGCAAATGATTTATTTTCTCGAGGACCCGCCCCCCATCCACTTGAAGGTGCTACTCTAAAACGGAAACGTCTTGTTGAATTGGCAGAGGTTCCACAAGAGGAAGAGACAAGTGCACCAAGTGCACCAAAAAAACCTAGAATGCTGATCAGGGAGAAATTGCCAAGTGTGACACAACTATTAGCAGATAAAAATTCAAGTCCCCAAATATTACCCGGGCTGTTTCTTGGCTCGGTGATAGATGCATGCAAAGTATGCAGGCAGAATACTTTGCAAATCCAAAGCGTTCTTGCAGTAGTGAATAGCCCTTTCAATATAGGGTTAGAGGAAGCTTTGGGTGAAGAAAGTGTTTTGAGGCTTTGTCTAGAAAGCCAAGGATGGGATGATTTGATACATGCCACAAGTGAAAAGGAAGACGACGAAGAACTCTTGGTTGAAGATTGGTTCTGCAGTGCTTTTGCATTCATTGATCAAGCTCTTCAGAATGATCAAAAGATATTGGTTCATTGTTCTGCTGGGGAAAGTAGAAGTGCAAGTCTTGTTGTTGCGTATCTGATCAGTCGCATTGGCATGACTTATGAAGAGGCAATGGCCTATATGTCGCAGAAATATCCCAAAATGCAACTCTTTGATGAGATCAAGCTAGGCCTTGAGAATTATGCATCTAGACTTGAGTCGAGGGGGCTTTAGTATAAGGAGTATTTGTTGCAGCATCGACTCGGTTATTGAGATTCTTGGAAGAGTGCGATTCTTTATAAATAAATCGGATTAATGCGATTGTTCCGACAAATATGGCTGCAATTCTCCAACAAGTATTGTTGAGCTCATGATCGCTATTGCGAAGATGCATGACTTCACTGGCTCCCCAAATGGCTCCGGAAGCCCCTAGAACTTCAAGGGTAAATCGTATGCCGAAATCAACGCCTCGATACGAATTGTTTACTAGATTATTAAAAGCCATAATTTTATTAAGTTTTCATATCTAACAACTGCAATTATATCTTATTATTTAATTTTTTTCAATGTTAGGTTGTAAGGGGCTGATTAATAGATATCTAAGAGAAAGCATCCCTCTTTCTTGAGGGTTTTTAGGTGAGATTTGGCTTCTTCCGCATCGAGATTGCCATGGGTGGCAATGATTTGCCGGAGGGTCTTTTCGACGTCTTTGGCCATTTCTTTGGCGTCGCCACAGAGATAGAGATGGGCCCCATTTTGCAGCCATGCGTAAATCTTTTCTCCTTTTTCAAGGAGTTTGTGTTGAACATAGACTTTTTCTTTTTGATCCCGAGAAAAAGCGGTGTCGATTCGGAGGTTTGGATAGCTTTTCCATTCGTCTTCGTAAAAGTAATCGCTATCCCGATTGCGATGGCCGAAGAAAAGCCAGTTTTTGCCAGAAGCGCCCAGGTTGGCTCTTTCTTGGATAAAGGCTCGGAAAGGGGCGATTCCTGTCCCAGGACCAATCATGATGATGTCGGTGTCGCGGCTTTCTGGCAGCCGAAAATGCTTTGCTGGTTGGACATAAAGGGGAATGGGTGTTTCCCCGATTTCAGCAAGATGGCAGAGGAAATGGCTGGCCACCCCATAGCGTTTCTCGCACTTTTGCATCCAAGTGAAAAGGGCGACGGTGAGATCAAGGGAGTCTTTGTTGACTGATTTTGAGGAAGCGACTGAATAAAAACGAGGAAGCATGGGACCAAATTGGTCACAGAGCTCTTGGAGTGGAAGTGTTGTTTTCGAATAATCACGCAAAAGAAAAATAGGATCGTTTTCAGCTAAAAAACTGCGTAAAGAGGGTTTGTCGCTAAGGAGTGTTTCGATATAGCTTTTTTTGTCTGGACAGTCTTCGCATTCATGAATCAATTTCAAAAAGGACGAGGTGATGCGTGAGAGATTTGCATGGTAAATAAGAAAGAAATGCAAAGGCATTTGTTTGCCAGAACGCTTGTGGGTAATGATCGTATCTTTTGATGCATGCATCGCTTCAATGAGATGATCAACGAGGATCGGATCATTTTGTGGAAAAATCGCGACTGAATCTCCCGGGTGATATTCGAGATCGATTCCTGTAAGATCGAGGGTGATATGCCAAGTTTGCTTTGAAGAATTTTTTTTGGTGAGGGGAAAGCGTTTCTTTATGGTCGCGCCCAGCAAGATATTTTGTCCTGAAGGCAAATCAGTGCACTGTTTTTGGGCACTGGAATTTAGACGGTTGCTTGTAAAATTTGTCATCGTGTATTTTATGTGATTATGAAGTGGTGTCTTTTTCTTTTACCCTTCCTTTTTCTCTGTGGTTGTGGCCAATATGGCTCCCATTCTCATTACATCATTTCTCAAGACGAAGTACAGCCTGAGCAAGTTCGCTAAAAATCACTACAATTGCCGGCTTGCCATGCTTTCTTAAGAAGAGCCATTTTTTTGTTGGAAATCCCACCTAAAAATTCAATTGCTTGGAGAAGTCTTGCGCGTGTTCGCTCTTTGCCGAGAAGATCTACAGAGTCGAAAAGAGGAGGGCCTTGTCTTTTTCCGGTAATAGATGAATAGAGAATCGGCATGACGATTTTCTTGTGATTCACATCAAAGATTTTAGCGACTTCTCGCGATGCAGTATTGATGCCTTCTCGTCCCCAGTTTTCTTGCTCTTCCATGCACCAGATGATTGCTTGCAAAATAGCAGCAGCTTTGTCACCAGAAATTCCCTTGGGACAGAGGCCTTCTTCTGTTAGAGGAATATGGTGGATGAAAAAGAACTGGCACAGTTCCATAAAATCGGCAAATGTTTTGATCCTGGTATGGCAGAGCTTCATCAGTTTTTCCATGAATGCATCTTGAAATCCCCACTCACGAATTCGGTTCCAGAGCTCTTTCTCAGGGATATCGTTGATGATATATTGCTGGTTGATCCAGTCGAGTTTTTGGATGTCGAAGAAAGCACCAGACACGCCAATACGTTTTGGATCAAACGCTCGTATGAATTCATCAAGGCTATAGATTTCTTGGTCGTCGGGCATGCTGTAGCCCATAAGCGACAAAAAGTTGAGAAAAGCCTTTGGGACATAACCGCTATCTCGATAGAAGAAAATCGATGTGGGGTTTTTCCTCTTGGAGAGCTTTTTTCCATCTTTTCCAAGGAGTAAGGGCATATGCATGAAAATGGGAGCTTCCCAGCCAAAGGCCTGATAGAGCATGACATGTTTGGGAGTGGAGCTCATCCATTCATCCCCGCGAATCACGTGGGTGATTCCCATCAGTTGGTCATCAACCACACTTGCCAAATGATAGGTGGGAAAGCCATCTGATTTAAGGAGGATTTGGTCATCGACATCGGCCCAAGGAACCACAACACGGCCTTTAATGCCATCATCATACATGCATTCTCCCGTAAGTGGGATTTTGAGACGGATTGTAAAGGCCTGACCGGCAGTTTCTCTTTCTTGCACCTCTTCAGGGCTCAAATTTCGATAACGCCTATCATATCCGAGGTTACCCCCAGTTTTCTTGGCGATTTCGCGCATTTCTTTCAATTCTTCTTCTGTGGCAAAACATTTATAGGCTTTGCCTGCATCGAGGAGCTGTTTACAGTGCTTTTGGTAGATTTCTGTACGCTCTGACTGGCGATAGGGACCATATTCGCCTCCCTTATCGGGTCCTTCATCCCAATCGATTCCTGCCCATTTTAGGGTTCGAAAAATATTTTTCTCATATTCAGGGCGAGAACGGCTTTGGTCGGTATCTTCAATTCTCAGGATAAATTTTCCACCAAAGTGGCGCGCAAAAACCAAATTAAAGAGGGCAATATAAGCTGTTCCCACGTGGGGATCCCCTGTGGGGGATGGGGCAATACGAGTCCGGATTTTCATAGGATCATAAGTATACAGCGAGGGGGCTATTTTTTGCTACGCGGCCGAAGGAGCGGACATTTGCATTTCCTCCTCTTGCATGAGCAAGATCAGATCTTTCATGATGTTGGATGTCTCGATCAGCTGCAGATCAGAGAGCCCATAGCTCTCAGCTGTCTCTGAGAGGGTATCTTTTTTGGAAATTTCCTTAATGAAATTTTGGTAGTTTTTATTCTGCTCGATCCGTCTCATAGAATTTTTCTTCAAGATTTCCATATACGGAGTGTAAGTGTTGAGGATCGTTTGCAAATTGAATTTATAGAGGCGAATTATTTGATTGCGGTGTATGGGGGGAACATCCGAAAGATCATCTACAAAGTTTGCTTCAATAGCTTCATTTTCAAGGGGATACTTCGAATATTTCTCCCCAATTTCCAGCTCCGAATAGAGTCCGGGGACAACGATGTCTGGGTGGACGCCTACGAGTTGGGGGCTTTTTCCTGAGACGGTGTAGTAGCGTCCCCGAGTCACTTTAAATTCACCCTTGGGGTTGATTTTGCCGTAATTTGCTGATTCCAGGGTAAAAGTCTGAAACGTTCCTTTCCCATAGGTCGTTTCATCTCCAATGACAATAGCCCGGCCATAATCTTGCAAAGTTTGGGCAACAATTTCGGCAGCAGAGGCACTTGTTTTATTTGTCAAAACGAGCAAAGGACCATCCCAAACAAGTTTTCCATCGATATTGCGTAAGTGTTGGACCTGGCCTGTATTGTCTTTGACCGAGACGACGATTCCTTTCTTGATAAAGAGCCCAGTGACCGCAACTGCTTGAGGGAGAAGGCCCCCCGCGTTGTTCCGCAAGTCTAAGATGACCCCCTTCAGATTGTGGTCCGCTTTGAGTTTTTGAATCGCGGCTTGAATATCAGATGCTGAAGAAGTTTGGGAGTCTTGATAAAAAGAATAGAGATGGATGATGCCGATGACTCCATCGCCAAATGGTTCGTAGTTCTTCTCCATCCGGGTCTCGGTCAAAACGACCTCCCCCCGTGTGATCTCGATATCGAGTTTCTCCTCTCGTTTGTTGTCTCCTTCTCCAAATTCTCTCAGAATGGTCAGAGTCACGAAAGACCCTTTGGGACCACGTATAAGCTCCACAGCCTCAATGATATCCATGCCGACTACCGGTTCGTGATTGACGGCGATGATCCGGTCATTGACTCTGAGTTTATTTCCTTCTTTGGCAGGGCCTCCTTCCAAAAGTCGGACTAAGGTGAACCCATTAAGGTCATCACGGAGCTGGGCACCAATGCCAAAAAGACGCTGCTGGACTTGAATCATGAATTGATTGGCCTCGGCAGGGGTGAAATAATTCGTTTGTGAGTCGAGAGCGCAGCTCACGGATTTGAGTACGAGAGAGAGGACTAACTTTTGTCTGGCATTGGAAGATGGGGGGAGAAGTTCATCTTGTCTTTTGATGCGTCGTTTTTCTATTCTCTGCATGAATTGTCCCTTGATCTCATCCTCGAACCTCTCTGCAGCATCCATTTGAAGGGAGCGGATGCTTAAGATCCTTTCTTCGAGAACCTCTTCGCTTTCAGCCCAGTCAAGGTCTTTAAAATCAGAGGGTTGGATATTTTGGGGAAGAGGGGTGTTTGCAATTCTTCTCTCAATCTCATTCCGACGTTCAATTGCTGGGACAAGGGCTTCATGCAAGGCATTAAACTGAGAATAGTTTTCTCCTTTCATATTCTCAAGGGTTGCTTCGAGCAATTCAGCTGAGGGTTCCATCCATTTAAGCACCTCATCTTTAAGAAAATAGGTTTTACCTGGATCGACTTCCTCAAGGTAATTATTAAAGGCTCGTGCAATCAGTTCTGCAGACAATTCGTGATAATTTACGTGGGCTTTTAAAATCTCTTGAATCTTGATTCTTGTGTCTCTCGGACTTAATTCTGGCGGTTTCGCCGACATTAGAAGGAGAGCAACAACCACGCCAATGATTCTAAGTAACATTTTTCTACCTTATATTAATTCAACTTGCCCCCTATCCCTTTCTGGAGCTACCTGCACGGAGAATCTGCTGCGCTCTCTCGTCGGAAAGGTGAATTCCACCTTCCCTTCCTCACAAATCTTGCAGCTTCTCCGTTCGTTTACGCTCCTAAAATCGATAGGGGGCAAGTTGAATTATTACTTTTTTCGCAGCATACTGGATAAAAAACTTTTGTGGCTATGAAAAAAAATTCCCAAATTTTAACACAAACCTAAAAATCGAAATTCCCCAAATCCCTAAGGGTCAGTTGTATAAAGGGAATAGGATAGATTTTTTTTGATCTATTCCGATCTAAAGACAAGAAGTTTAGAAACTTAAAATAAGAGCTTGATTTCAATTCTAAACTATGAGAGAATAGTATTCTACTTAAGCACAGCCGTAATAAAAAAGTTAAGAGGATGTTAAGTTCTGGTGCCAAGGACCATCCTCAACCAACTAAAAGTTTGGAGGATAAATAAAATGGATCAAGAAAATCAGCAGAATCTACATACTGCTTGTTGTGATCATCCTAAAGAGGAAAATATCCCCTCTCAAGGAAAAAGGCTCGTTTCCATTACTGAAGCAGCTAAAATCAACAATGTCACAAGACAAGCGATTTATGTAGCGATTAAACAGAACAAACTCAAAGCAACGAAACATACTACTCGTTGGACAATTGATTTAGATGATCTGGAAGACTATCGTCGCCAGAAATACTCTAGAACAAAATCGATGTATGATGGAGAACTCCTTTTTGATAATGGAAAAGGATACTATTCAGTGAACCAAGCTGCAAAACTTCTTGGTGTTGCTGCACAAAAGATCTACTACGCAACACGCGTTGGACTTTTAAAAGCATCTCGCAAAGGTGCTGCATGGGTCATTCACATCGATGACATCAATTCTTACAAAGAAAATTACCTCGCAAGACAAATAGCTGACGCAAACGTCATCTAATTTTTGTTTCTATTGTGAGTATTTTCTAGATCGGGCTTGTGTTTCCCCCAAGCCCGATTTTTTTTGGAACCACTTTCGCATATCAACTTTCAAATCTTCCGCAATCTTTGTAAAGCTGCTACGCGAAAGCGGTTCCTATCCCTGAATAAGAATCCTTTAGGCGTGAGAAGTTCAAACGTCGAATACTTTTACGATTTCCCAGCTTTCGAGGGATTTTTGTTGAACAAGATCAAACTGGATATTGAGTCGGACAATTGCATAAGGTCTATCACGGTAGGGGGGATTTGTGTGGAAATTGTCTACCAGAGTCATGTATTGGCAGCAATTAAAGAAAAAATCCGTTTTACTGAATTTAATTTCGTATAGGCAGGTGGGTTGGGAAATTCCCTTGCAATAATCGAAAAGGCTTCGATTGTTTGGACGATAATCGTTAGAGGGGGATATGCTGGTTTTTGCTAAATCTAAATCTCTCGATAATGTGCCCAAAATCTTTGCAAATACTCCTTGACGAAGGAGTGACATTAAAGAGGTTATTGTATTTTCATCTAAATCTGTCTTCTTTTTCAGTTCGTCAAAAATGGCTGCTGCATCTCTTTCTTCCGATCCATCATATACAACGTCATTGATTTTGTATTGAGATAACATCATCTCCAAATTGATTGATGGAAACAATAGAACATTAGTGACGGTTTTATTCTCAGTAGCATTTTCTTCAAAGAGAGTTTGAATGCTTTTCTCATAGACTCTCGGACGCTCTTGTTTGAATCGTTCAAGGGCTACTTCTGGGCGTTTCAGTGGTGGGGTTTCGGCTCTATCATCGAAGACTTCGATGACTTGCCAATATTCGACTGCGGTCTGTTGTTTCCAATCAAGTTCCCCTTTGATGCAGACAATTCCATAAGGCTTTTCTCTGTAGGTAGGGCTTTCTGGGTTCGTGTTCGTGAGAGCCATGTATTGGCAGCATTGCAATAAAAGCCTCTTTTTATCTGTGGTGACGTTGTATCGGCAGATTGGACGGGGGGTGTGATTAAAAGTCCTACATAGCTAAGCGGCGTTTCTGTGTTGTATTTTTTGAAAATCCTGTTGCCATAAAAGAGCCCAGCAGCCATTTGCTCGC
>SDBU01009011.1_pt1 | contig 11259 bp, 9 predicted proteins | sample 2277071 | NCBI WGS metagenome assembly SDBU01 (sample SAMN10397929, study PRJNA504765) | marine sediment metagenome | isolation source: marine sediment core GS08_GC12, 126 cmbsf | place: Arctic Ocean: Gakkel Ridge, Loki's castle | collected 2008 | reverse complement strand
TTCATTTTTGGAGATTATACTTTATTCTCATTTCCATATTCCGCCTTTTTATTCTTACTTGCTATGAAATTAATCCCAAAAAAGCCTTCCAATTTATTTGTAAAAGGAATTAGACTAATTAGTAAGTCAACTTATCACATTCTATTAACCCAGATTATATATTTTGCAATTTTGATTAGTGTATGGGGTGACCACTATGGCGGCAGCATTTTTGGGATTAACTCTGTGTATGATCCTATCGTTGTTTTTCTTTACGTTTTAATTAATTGGGTTATATGTATCCCAATTGGCATTCTATGGTGGTATGGTGAAGATAGATTACGTGAAAATAGATTGAAAAGGAAGAGTCTCAAAATTTTTTTTTTTTATCCAAAACATTCTATTTAAGCGTAATTTCAATACAAAACACTTTCTTTTCTCCTTCCTGATCTTCTTTAAACATCATCTTAAACATGCGATACTTTTTCCGGAATAATTTTACGATAGATTTAAACTCTTCATCTGAGAGAATACGAGTAATACCATCAATGTATTTCCCCTTAGGTTTCCCACGCATGCTTGCCCGAGTAATTTTTACATTTTGGTTGTTTCTAATCCGCCTAATTTTATATCTCTTTTGGGTAGTTACAAAATATATTTTTTCTTCTTTTTCTACGAACCAAACTTGCGTTGCTATAGGATCTCCTTTCTTGGTATAGGTTATAAGACTAATAAATTTTCCTTCCATTATATTTAAATAATTATGACTTTGTAATTTAATACTTATCCATATATTATAATAATTCTATGGTCGTGTGGTTAAACCAGAATAAGAAATTATCGATTCAATTACAAAAAAAAACACTATACAATTTAAAGAAAGATATGAAAAAATATTAAAATTTAGAATTCTTTTTGAAAGTATAACATATCAAAATCCGCAATCGTCGCATAGCCTGGTAGAACGTTAGAAAATAATGTACCTATAGCGCTGGTCTGCTAAACCAGTTTCCATACGGAATCGTGGGTTCGAAAGAAGTATTGCTTTTAGCAAATTACCGAATTTCCCACCGATTGCGCTTTTCAATAACTTAAATTTATGTATACAACCAGTTTAATATTAACTTCATCTATAAGACTGGTGATTGATTATTATAGTTTATTAAATTAAAAGAAAAACTTGTATCTGATTCTTAGATTCTACGTAATTAAAAGAAAAATATATTATGTTAACGTCTCAGGAATGTGATCCAGTTATCTTATGGAAATATCCTTGATATTGGCTAATGCACCGAAAATTAATATTCCTTATTCAATGAAGAAAGGAACTTCGAATGGGTTAGAGCCATTTTCAAAAATCAACGAAGGAAAGATGATCCTCTCATACAGTATTTCTAATTTCATGGTCATTTTCTTACAATTAAATTAAAAAAAAAATAGGATGTTAATATCTCCATATTTTCTAATATCGGGATATTACATGATTTATGGTATAGTACCTTCTCCACCACCACGAAACATACTATATATTTTTTACTAAATATTTAAAGACACACAAAAAAATGAATTGAATTTTTATAAATTCTAACATTGTTTAGTTTACTAAAAGTAAAAAATCGATTATTTTGTCAATTATTTCTCATTATCTTTTTCGCTTATTTTGGGCACTATCCAACCAGAGTCACTATTTTCAGAATTTATTCCGACTTTTAAGGTTCTTTACATCTCACTCTACTAAGCGGTCATCTGGAATTTTTGGAGAAGCATTACAAGATTATTATTCTAAAAAAATTAAATCTGAGTTTATTGTATACCAACATTGTTTAAAGAAAGAATATAATGGGAAAAAATTAGAATTTGATCTAGATATTTATTTCAGGAAGTGGGATGACCTTCTATCTATTGAAAGAACCCTTATAAGTTTGTCATATGGAAAGATTCTTGATATTGGTTCAAGTACAGGATACTATATCCTTTATTTAATGGAGAAGGAAACCACAGAAGGAATTGAAATTTAACAAAAAATAAACGTTATAGCTCACAAAGATGGTTTATATAATTGTATTACAGGTGATTTTTTTAAGTATAAATTCATTAAAAAATTTGACACAATTTCGCTAATCGGAAACGACATCGCACTTTCGGGATCGCTCTATAGGTTAAAAAAATATTTAAAGAGATTTTCAAAACTGCTTGATAAAAATGGGCAAGTTTTATTATTATTGCGATATGTTCGAACATTAAAGTATTGGCATGTTGTTATAACCCCTGAGTACAATGGCCATTTTGGTGTACCTGCTAAATATCTTTTCTTAAATATCCAATTTTTCATCAGCTTCTCCTCAAAATATGGTTTTCAGGCTACAATTCTTGAAAAAGAGAGGTCAAGTGGAAATCCTTATTATCTTGTACGTTTAACAAAAAACTCAACATAATGGCAAAAGGTTAAAAACCAGAATGGTTGATACTAAAAATTAAAATCTAACAAAATTAAACAGTAATCCAAAAATTTTAATTTTTATTAATGATTAAAACTAATTATAAGGTTTTAAAAGGGGCCAGTGGTCTAGTCTGGTATGACGTCTCGCTTACACCGAGAAAATCGAGAGTTCAAGTCTCTCCTGGCCCACCAATATTTTAAATAATTTCCTTATCCTTTTTGGTCTCAAAAAATTCAGCTAAACAAAAAGAATTTTTTTTTTTGTTAACGTCTCATGGAATAGACTAAGAAAGAGTCTCAGTAACAATAATTTTCCATCTTTTTAGCAGTGTAGAAATTGATTAATAGAATAAATTAAGTTGGATGCGCGGAAATAATGGTCTAAATCCATAAATTATGAAAAAATACCTTTTCTGAGGGATTAACAAGATATATCTTCTTTTTGTGAATTTAGTCATCAATTAGTAGTCTGTAATAATTGTAAGACCTGTCTTGGACGCGATGGTAACTTGATTAAAAGCGTTATATATATTAGATCTCTCCCTTATGCTTGACTTAATTCGGGAAATTGAACCGTAAATTCATTAATTCTATTAAAAAAGTGTTTAAAATAATCATCATAAAAGCTACTCGAAGCATTATCTTTACAATAAAAGGGATTCCCCTTTTCTAAATAATGTTTGGATACAATCTTTATTATATTCGATGCCTCGCTAATGTATCTTTCAAGGGACAAATCTTGACTGGGTTTGTAAAGAAATCTATAAAACCAACTAAATTTGTCAAAAAGCCTCCACCATTTCTTAAAGAAAAAAACTGTTCCATGCCTTTTATGATATATTTTATCGAATAAAATTCTTGAAGGTAAAGCTAGATATAAACTAAATGAAAAGTTTACATTATACTTATCAATTAAAGATTTTTTGTTATTATTTTTTTTTAAAAAGAAGTTTTGAAAATCTCTATATTCCTTCAAAGTTGACCCAGGAAATCCAAATATATATGTAAAATCATATTTTAGGTCAATCTCGTTAGCTATTTTGATCACTTTTTTTACTTTGTTTAAATACATGATATAAGATTCTGTGTTCTTTGAATTTGTTTTATTCATAAGCTTCAAGACTTCAATAGAGACATTTTCAAGACCGAATTCAACCCAAATACCTAGGTCCTTATATTTTCTTAAGTCTGACTCAGAACAAGAATTTATACGATCAAATATTGCAATAGAATTGGTAAAATCAAGATTTTTTTTCATAAGGTTTAATTTTTCGAAAAGTTTTTCTCTCCTTCTTCTCATTGGGAAAAAAATGGGGTCTCCTGTATTGATCACAATATTAGAGTCCAGCCAACCGCCCTTTTTCAATATACATAATTCCTGTAAATACAATTCACTAGCTTTAGTTCTGTATATGTTATAACACTTCACATCTTTCAAAGATGACCAACAAAAAGTACAACCATAAGGACAACTTCTACTAGCTTCAATATTAAAATACTTATCATTAATTATCTGGGTTTTGTATTTTTCATAGAGAGATAAATCAATCAACGGTACCGTATTCAAATCATCAATTATATTAGACGTAAAAACATTAAAGCTATTATTATAATCATCAAGAGCGTTTTCTTTATTCAATACACTTTTAACCAGTTTATAGAAACCAATTTCACCCTCTCCTCTGATCACACAGTTTACAGGTAGAATCTTCTTTAGATAATAATCATAAAAATATTGAGGGATCTTTTTAGGGTTAAAATCCTCTGGGTAAACTGTAGGATGAATTCCACCAATAACTGTTATACAAGTTGGATTAATAAAATTCTTGATAGTATATGCAATCTCAAGTGATTTAGTATATAATAGAGATGTGAAACATGAAATGGCAACCAAATCAAAATTAAACTTATTATAAGTATCTTGTAATAATTTTTTTAATTCTTTTCTATAAATGGTAATATTCCTAAAATTGAAAGGAGGTAAATTCTCATAACCTAAAATAAGTATGTCTTCCTCTATATTCTCTCGTAAAAAACCTTTCTTTGAGTTTAAATAATTTGATATTCTTAACAACCCTATTGTTGGTGGGAAATCCTCAATACATTCAATATATAGAATTCTAAATGGGGCCATTCTAAATTTATTATATTATTTTATACAGTATTCAAAAATAGTTATAAAAACTCAAATTAAAACATATCACTACCTAATTCTTTAATTAGCATAACGTAAGGTGTAGAGCCTTCAGAACCTCCACGAATCATATTATATTTTATCATAAAAAAAAAATAGGATGTAATATCCCAACCGATATCACATAACTTATGGTAAGGGCCCAGGGCCTCCTCGATACATACTAATTATTTAGAATTTACTAATATAAATAACCCCTAAAAAAATTTCTTTTTATAGAAGTATAGCTTCACTTAATTAATAAAGATAAAAACGATTTAATTGTCTATTATTTCATATTATATTTATCGCTTATTTTGGGTGCTATCCAGACGCGTTCCCTATTTCCAGAATTTATTTAGGCTCTTAAGGTTTTTTACATCACATTCTAAACAGAAATCCATGGAATTTTTTGCAAACGCTTTAGAAGATTATTATTTAAATACAATAAACTCTAAATATATACTTTATCGACACTGCGTGCAGAAAGAATATAATGGGGGAAAATGGGAAGTTGAATTAAAGAACTACTTTAGAACATGGGATAACCTCTGGCCTTTAGAACGAAAACTTATTAACCTATCGTATGGAAACATCCTTGATATAGGATCCTGTACAGGATATTATATTCCCTATTTTATGGAAAAAGGAACCGCGATGGGAATTGAGATTTCCTCAAAAATCAATAATATTGCTAAAAAAAGAGGCATAAGTAATTGTATAACAGGAAATATTTTTACATATAAATTTAAAAGAAAATTTGACACAATCACTCTTATTGGAAACGATATTGCACTTACAGGAACGCTCCATAGGTTAAAAAAATTATTGAAAAAATTATCAGAATTGCTTAATAAGAACGGTCAAGTTTTGTTAATTATCAGACATATTCGAACATTGAAATATTGGCATGTTGTCTTCACTCCTCACTATAATGGTCAAATTGGTATTCCAAGTAAATTACTTTTTTTAAATACCTATTTCTTTAGTAATTTTGTCTTAAAATATGGTTTCCGTGCCACTATTCTTGGTAAAAATGAGTCAACAGACTACCTACATTATTTAGTAAGGTTAGTAAAATCACCTAGATAACTCTTTTTAGCGGAATTTACTAATATCATCAAAAAAACTAATTGATATGATCGATAAGAATTAATCCTAACAAGATAAGAAAATAATCCAAAAATTTTTATTTTAAATTATTATTAGACTTAATGATAAATATACAAAATTGGGATAGAATTTTACACTAATTAAATAATTTCCTTATCCTTTTTGGTCTTAAAGCACTCAGTTTACAACTTTGCCCTTAAGATTCCATATACTCTTTTTAACCATGTTTCAGGTAATTTAACGTCAAAGATTGCCCTCGAATATGAACGCGTAGTAATTAAAAGAAAAAAAATATTTTGTTAATATCTCAGGCTGCTAATACCTCAAGAATTAACATAATTTGGGTACAGTTCCCCCAGGACCTCCATGGAACATACTAGATGTTCCATATATATCTATTTATATTACACGAAATAATTTTGAGATGAATTTTTAATGATTTCTTCATTGACATAAGATACAAAGAAAAAAATCGATAAAATTGTCAATCATATCACATTATATCTTTTGCTTATTTTGGGCATTATACGAGCGTATTCCTTCATTTAAGAACTCTTTTAGGTTTTTAAGATTCTTCACATTTCCTTCTAACTCAAATTCAATGGATCTTTTTGGAACTGCTCTACTCGACTATATCTCTAAAAAAATGAAATCTAAATTTAATTTTTATCAACACTGTTTGCAAAAAAAATATAATGGGATAACCTTTGAATTAAATTTAGGACATTATTTTAGAAACCTGAATAAACTAACCCCGTTGGAAAAGAAACTCATAAATTTATCCCATGGAAATATCCTGGATATAGGCTCAAATACAGGATATTATATTCCTTATTTAATGGATAAAGGACCTACAACGGGTATCGAAATATCATCGAAAATCAATGATATAGCTAGAGAAAATGGATTATATAATTGTGTTACAGGAGACATTTTTACATATGAATTCAACAATAAATTTGATACTATCACACTGATGGAAAACGATATTGCACTTTCAGGAACAGTCTATAGATTAAAAAAAATGTTGAAAACATTTATAAACCTGCTAAATAAGAATGGTCAAGTTTTACTGATTATTCGACATATTCAAACGTTGAAATACTGGCATGTGGTTTACACTCCTCACTATAATGGCCAATTCGGTATCCCTTTTAAATTATTATTCCTGAATATCAATTATTTTAGAAAATTAGTTCAAAAATACAATTTTCAATTTACTCTTGTTGGTAAAGAAGAACCTCCCGAACAGAACCTATATCTTATAAGGTTAATAAAATCATGTAGATAATGGTCTATGAATGGTAATTTAGTTAAATTCTTTTACCTTCAAATTTTATGAATATAATAAAATTTTCATAGTACAATATTAAAAATCAAAAATCTGAAACGAATAATTTTTAATTCGATTTATCTTTAACTTATCCTGGTTCATCATTACATTACTCTAGTTAAATAATTTCCTTATCCTTTTTGGTCTTAAAGCACTCAGTTTACAATTCTCTAACTTTTTACCAATGTGGGCTATTATTCCTGGAGCATCTGAGCCTTTCTTCAAGAGCACTAAATTTTCAAGGAATCCGAATCTTTTAATACTAATTATATCTCTGAAATGCCCTTTTCTGAGTATAATTTTCTTGAATTGCCCCTTTGTTTCCCCGCTCATAAACACCGCTTCAATGTTTTCATCTAAAATTTTCTTGAATATATCCAAAGTAAACGGAGCAAATTCACCTTGAACTTTGAAGTTTTCTCTTTCTATTTTAGTTATTTTAATATAGCCGGGAAAATGATCAATAAAATTATACCCATCAATAATTTCCTTTAGAGATTTTTCACAGCCTTTGCATAGTTGATCTCGAAGAGTATGCAAACTTAATAACACATCTGTTTTAGGGTTCATAATAGCACAGTCCATAAAAATGCCAAATCCCACTTTTCCGACATCTACCATAGTACCCTTATAAATTTCGCCTTCTTTGATATCTTTAAATTCTATTATGCTACCAATTTCCTTTTTGAGAAGATTAGATATAAAAACCTCTTCTGGACTCTCGATAATAATTTCAAATCTCTTATCAAATTCCCTTAATTTTTTTATTCTTAATGTTGTATCTGGAAAACCTTTGACATGTTCATTTAGGTATTTTAGGTATCTTAGGAAAACATCTTCCTTATTTTTACCTTTAGAAACAACATAAATTTTATCGGATAGGACTAAATTCATTACTAAATCAAAATCAATTTTTTGCTGGAAACGTACGATTTTAAGTATTCTAGTAGAGTAAACGTAAAATACTTTTCTTATAAGAATATTTTGTTCTGAGAAGACTTAAATTACTTAATTTTTATATTGCAATAAAATTATAATAAAGAAAGAGGGAAAAGTATGGAAGAACAAAAATTTCACTCATTAGTTAAAGCTTTACATGAGCATGAAGGGATGGAAGAGGTTTTTCTGTTAAGTAAGGATGGGAGTATAATCTATAAATCTGGAGAGTTTCCATTAACTGATGATGAAGCAAAAAGTATCCTTTCTGCTTGGATGGAAAAAGAACCCTCTCTTTCATTTCAGAATTTTCGATTTGCTATTTTAAAAAATGATGAACTCCAACTAGCCGCTAAAAATATTGGAAAAGGAAAAGGAAAAGGAAATATAATTGGCTCAATAACAAGAGGGGGAGATTATTTGATTGCCCATACAAGAGATGAGGCGCTGATTCTTTTAGAATGGTCAATTTTTATTAACAAAATCGCTTGGTCATAATTAATAGGAAAAAATTTTAATTTTTCCATTCCAACCTACTCATCAAATTTTGCTTTATTTTTAAAATATTTAAACAAAATATTTATTTTACTATTTATTACTTCTTTTTAACAAAGTAAAACAAAAAAAAAAATAATATAAAAAATTAAAATTTTTAAGTTAGGATTTTAATAAGTTTTTAATTTGAATTTAGGAGGTTGTTTGAAGTGTTCCAACAAGCAGGGCGTGGCTATGATATGGCTATCACTCAGTTTTCACCTGAGGGTCGCCTCTTCCAAGTCGAATATGCTATTGAAGCTGTTCGTCGTGGAGCAACTGCCATAGTATGTAGAAGTAAAGATTCGGTGGTGTTTGCCGTCGAGAAGAAGAGTTCAGATTTACAGGATGAAAGTCTTGGGTCTGAGAAGATCTTTAAAATTGATGAACACATTGGAGTAGCTATAGCTGGGCTTACGGCTGATGCTCGGGTTCTTATTGACCGCGCTAGGATTCAAGCCCAGGTTAATCTGTTAAATTATGATGAAAAAATTTCCGTAAAGGACAGCACGCTAAACATTTGCGAATATAAACAGGCGTTTACTCAAAATGCTGGTGTCCGCCCATTCGGTGTTTCCTTTCTGTTAGCAGGAATTGACAGTAACGGTCCTTCTCTTTATTTAACGGATCCATCGGGCGCTCTTTGGTCTTATTTCGCATTTGCAATTGGATCTCAAGCAACTGGAGCAAGGGCATACCTTGAAGAACATTATATTGAAGATATGAATGATGAAGATTTAAAAATGTTACCCATAAGAGCTTTAAAAGACGTTATGGGAGACAATTTAAATAAAGATACGTGTGACGTAGCTTTTATATTGAAAGAAGATAAAACTTTTAAACTTTTAAATATGGATGAGAAGGAAGCATTATTAGCAAAACTAATAACTTCCTAATATCATATAATTTCGATTTCAAGGTTATTACCCTTTATATTTATCAATTAATGCGAAGTCTAACAATAAGGAAAAGAAAGAAATTAAGGCAATTCAATTAGAAGATTGGTGAATTCATAATAGAATTTATTCGGGATAGAACAAGAATTAATCTGAGCGGATTTATAGTAGGACGTATTCAAAAATCTGGAAGATCTTTTGAGATGTTAATGGATCCAGAGAAAGCTTGGGAAGCTAAAAAATTGATACGTGAAGAAATCGACAAGCGATTAAAAGCCGGAAAAGAAAAATCACGGCTTACGGTTGATGAAATTCTGAATGATAGAAAAATAGATCTTGAGCTGATTTTTGAAAGCTTTACTGTATTTGAAGATTTAAAAAGAGGAAAGAAAGCAACTAATGGAGATATGGAGGTTGTTTTCAATACAACTGATAGTATAAGAATTGCCGGACATATTTTAATTGAAGGAGATATACATTGGACCAAAACTCAGAGAGAAGAGGAGAGAAACAAAAAGTTGAAACAAATAATAACTATCATTAGTAAAAATGCGATAAATCCTCAAAATAAAAAACCTCATCCTTATCAAAGAATAGAAAAGGCTATAGAAGAAGCAAAAGTGAAAATCGATTTAATGAAAAATGCTGAAGAACAAGTTGATGACATCGTAAAAAGTATTCGAGCAATCATCCCTATTAGGATGGAGCAAGTAGAGCTGGAAATTAAAATTCCTTCAGCATTTACAGCAAAAGGTTATAATATCGTCGCTCAATTAGCACAAATTAAGAAAGAAGAATGGCAATCTGATGGTTCTTGGGCCTCAGTAATTAGCCTACCTGCGGGTTTTCAGATGGAATTAATTGATAAACTAAATAAACTCACTCATGGGAGAGTTCAAACAAAAATTTTAAAATCCTAACCGAGAAATATCTAGAAAGGATGTGCTTATATTATTTTTTTATCATTGGTTAGGTTATATATAATAATTTAAATGAGAATGAAAAGAATTATGGAGAATGAAACTGAGGAAAAAGATTCTGAAGAACCTAAAGTTAATGCTGATGAAAAAAGTGAAGAATTCGAGGATTTTGAGGACGAGGTCGCATCAAGAGAAGTAGTAGTTCCTGGAGAAGTTTTAACTGAAGATACCAAGAATTTTCAACCAGGGAGAGGAACAATATATAATAGGAATAGATCAAAAATTATTTCCTTAAATATTGGATTAAAACAAATAAAACAGAAATATATTAATGTAATTCCATTACGAGGTTTTTATACCCCTCGCCCCGGAGATAAAGTAATAGCCCTTGTTGTTAATAAAAACCCAGTTAAATACAGATGCGATATTAATGCAAAAGAATTGGGAGTACTTAAGTCAAAGAATACAATAAAAAGGGGTGGGAATTCGAGATCGTTTAGAGGGGGCGGAGGGAGTCGTCCTTCTTATGGGGAATCAAATACCGAAAAGTATGAAATAGGAGATATTTTGGTTGTAAAAGTCCTTTCCGCTGATCGTATAAATGATACAGAATTAACCACTGTTGGCAAATACTTAGGGGTAAAAAATAATGGTATAGTGATCTCTATAGATCCACCAAAAATCCCGAGAGTTATTGGTCGTGATGGATCGATGATTAGAATGTTGAAAAACTTGACAAAATGTAACATTTTTGTTACTCAGAATGGCCGAATTTGGATTAGAGGTGATGACATTATTCACGAAAGATTGTTAATTGAATCAATTCGAAAAATCGCCAGAGAAGCACATACTGAAGGTTTAACAGACCGAATGCAAGAATTTATAAAAAATGAAAAAAAAAAAAGAGGAATAGATAAAATGCACATAATAATTAA
>SDBU01009010.1_pt1 | contig 11261 bp, 18 predicted proteins | sample 2277071 | NCBI WGS metagenome assembly SDBU01 (sample SAMN10397929, study PRJNA504765) | marine sediment metagenome | isolation source: marine sediment core GS08_GC12, 126 cmbsf | place: Arctic Ocean: Gakkel Ridge, Loki's castle | collected 2008 | reverse complement strand
CACCAATAGTGCCGCAGGCGCCGGCCGCGAAAGCCGCTACGTAGAACATCGCTAGCCCCGTTCGTTCCATCCAGTTCATCGTTTCCTCCCTGTGTTGTGCGCCCGCAACTCGACACACATCGGACACTGCCTCTCTCTGTTGAGCACCCGGCCGCAATCGCTACACCGGTTGTCGCTGGGTGTGCCGCCCTCTCCCTGGGACCGCGTTGCTACCACCGGTGGGTTTGGCGGAATACATCCCATTACCTCGACCTCTTCCTTCCATGCGTCTGCTCGTGGCATTCTCGACAGAGCGCTTGATGGTTGCTCGGAAGCCAGAACAGTGGGTCACTCGCTCCGTTCGCTTCCTGCCGGTGATGCACCACCTTCGCCACCGTCACGTGTCCCTGTTCCTCGCAGCGTTGGCACAGCGGATGCTCGGCAAGGAACCGTTCCCTGTATCGTTGCCACCTCGAGTTGTATCCTCGGCTCGCTGCACTGCCTCGGTCCCTCTCCCGTTTCGCCTTGTGCTTCGCACACGGCCCGCCGGCCTCGGTCAGTTCCGGGCAGCCGGGATGGGTGCATGGTCTCTTGGGTCGTCTCGGCATCGTCCGTGACCTACACTAGGCATCTTCCATCCGGCGGATGTCGTTGACGGAATACCGTCCGGTATAGGTGAGAATCCCCAGTGGTGGTTTGACGCCGGTGCCGGTAACCCACGGACGGGGGGAGTCGGAGTCAATCCACGGCTTCGACCTCTTGCACACCACGCGGGCGCCCTCCGCTGGCACCACCTTCGCTCCACCACCCATGGCCAACGGGGCGAACACCGCCGCCGCTATCCGCCTGAGGAAACTACGTCGTTTCATGTTCCTCACCCTCTGTTGTCTCCACTCGCTCCAGTTCCATCCCATCGTACGGGCCCCACTGCACACGGCCCTGTATTGGGCCGGCGGGGCCTCCGTTGACCCACAATTCCGGCAGGTCGGGCTCGCTGTACGTGCGCGCAATGTGCAGCCGGACCATCTCCAGGACGCGGGTATTGACTTCTGCCGCACTCAGGGGCCCGAACGCATAGACCGGCACGACGATGGTCGCCTTGTACTCCTGTTTCCAGTTGAGCGCATCGGCTATTTGCTCTTCTTGCTCCTTGCAAGTTGAACATTGCTTAATGGGCTTCCACGTCTGACCATTGTGATATTCGCACACACCATCTCGCCACCGCAGCCACGACGGGAAGTAGTTGTGCTTCTTTACCGTTGCCCGCTGCCGACTCAGCAAGGCCGCCGATTCCGCAAATCCTTCCACCTGCGCGTTGGAGGCGTTGTTCCTGCGCGCCATGTCGGCCGCCCATTTCACCTCCCGGGATCGTTTCTCGGCCTTGGCCAGCTCATCGTTCGCACGTTGTTCCGCTGCTGTTAGATGCCTGCGTAGTAAAGTGACCACCATAGTTTGCGCAGATTCGGCGTCACCCACTCGTGTAATTCGTCGCAGATCAACGCCGATTGGTTGTTTCATCCTCACGCCTCCACATCCACGGTCAGTTTCCGCCTCATCCACCGTGCGGCTGCTTCGCCCAAATCTCAAACTCCACCAGAAACGGCTCGCCGCTAGCCGGAGTAAACGTGTACTTCACGCCGTATTTGTTGCCGCCATTGGCCAGCGTGGTCGCGGCCACGACGTGCTTGAAGTTGTAGCCGGTCGAGTCCGCATCCCAGCGACTACCGGTCTGCAACGTGTCGAAAACCACGTCAGCCACCGTCAACTCGGCCACGCTAGCGCCAAGCGCAACCGTGGGCGTCGACGACCCCAAGTCATAGACGTCATAGGCGATGGTCGTGATGGCCGCTTGGGTGATGTTCGCCGCGTCAGAGCCCTGAATCCGAGCCATCAGCGTGACGCCGCTGTCTGCCCATGAGACGACTTGCGTTACATCGTACGGTTTCATGTCGGTTGTCCTTCTGCTGCTACCGCTCCTGCCTGGTGGTTGTCGGCTTTCACCGCTCCCGCTTGATGGGCACCCGCGGCGAAAGCGCCGGCCTGGTAGTTGTCCGTGGCGACGACCTCGTAGGGCGGCGATGCGATGCTTACCACGGTCACCGACCCCGCGAATCCCAAGTTCATCAACCAACTTGCCGCGGGCATCAGGCGACCTCGATATAGAAGCCTAAGTAGATCAGTGCGGCCGTCGCGGACTGAACGGACACCAGCGCCTCGTTGACGGTGTCCGTTGTGCGTCGCATCGCCGACAGGATAAAGCCAGCCGCGTTGTCCCCGTCGGCGTCCATCGCAATCGGAATAGTCGCCACGCTGCTACCCAATACGTCGTAATCGGCGTTGACCAGGTAGAAGGTATTGGCCGTCGCCGTCGAAGCAATGACCGCGAGGCTTAACAGCCGAATTTTCTTGCCGACTACCGCTGCAACCAACGTATTGTTTCCGGCCGTCGTCCCGACGACCATAAACTCCTTGATCGTACAAGCCACCGTCCCGTCGTAGGCCACGCTGGTACTCTGCTGGCCGATCACGCCGCCGATGGTGTTCGTACCGGCGGAAATGGACGTCACGTCGACGTCGCCGATGTCGACGCCGGTATTGGCGGCAAGTTTCCCGATAGCCGCCGACCCCGTTCCCAGCACAACCGCCTCGCTGTCCAGGCTGACCTTGACGTCGTTGGTCTGCGTGGCCCCGCCGGCAATCAGGATTTCGCTGCCCGAGATGGCATCGTCGATTTTCTCGACAGCCGTCTTGATGGCCGACGCACTGGCCTCGGTCATGTTCAGATCGGCCGCCGTAACTTGCAGCACCTCCAGCCCCGCGGTGCCTGTGGTATCAACCGTCAGACTCGACCCGTTGTCGTCGACGGACACCACACCGGTCGAATCGTTGGCAATCGTCACTCGCTGGGCCGTCGCTTCCGCCCCTCCGCCCACCACTGATAGCACTGTATTCGTGACCGCGTGGGACCCGACGGTCAACGTACCGGCCACCGACGCCGCAATGGTGTCCAAGACGGCGTTATCCGCAGCACTCAAGTTGGCCGTGACGGTGCCGGAGACAGGCTGCGTCACTGCGGATCCATTCACCACCAGCGCCGACCCGTCTGACTGTTCGGCAATGTCGACCTGTAGCCGGCCACTGGTGTCTACGGCGACATTCTGCCGGTCCGTGCCGTCGTCGCCCTGTAGCAGCACGCCCTTGCCCAGCGCTGCACCTTCGGCCGCCACGGCGTCGTCGATCAGCTCCACTGCGGTCTGAATGGCGGCTAGTGCCGTATTGCCGGTCGCTTGGTTCGCGGCCGTAGCTGCGCCGGTCGGCAGGCTCACTGTGCCGGAGATGTTGGTGATGTTCCATGCGCCTGACTGCGCGGCCTGAACAGCGAATGTGCCCGCGTTGGTGACCACGCACGAGAGCGCGTCAACCTGAAGGTGGCCATCGGCGTCCAGCAGAAATGCATAGGCCGTTCCGCTGCCGTCCTTGACGGTGTTGCCGCCCACGGGCAGCGGCGCGTCCGTCGTGACGACGTTCATCGACCCGTCGCCGGTCGAGTAGCCGACCAGAACGGCCTGCACAAACTTGGAGCTAACCGTATCCCCAGCAAGGTCTGAGCCGCCGCTGCCGGCGTTCAACGTCAGTGTATCCAATGTTGGTTGAGCCATATTTTCACCTTCTGCTTATACGCAAATTCCACCGCCGATGACGTAGCTGCCGGGGCCGTCGACGCCCGGCCCCGCCGCCGCCGCCGGAAACCTCGTGCGTCGGCCGGAGTGGAATAGGTTGGGGTAGCCTTGGCGTGATTCGTTGTAGCGGGCTCGAATTTGGGCGGGGGAAAAGGCTCGGCTATGAACACTACTCTCTGACATGAAGCCCAGGAAGTAGTGATTGGCGTCACCTCTACGGCCCAGCTTCAGCGTTCCCGCATCGTCTCCTATGTCCTCCCCTAATGTTTGCGTTCCTACCTGCAACCCATCTAGGTACAGATACATATTCGCACCGTCCAACACGCCGACGATGAAGTTCCATGCATTTTCTGTTACTGTTGCTGTTGTCGTAATCCGATGGTTATTTGGATAAACAAAGAATGTCAACTTGTCATCGTCATCGATACGAATAGTAAATCCACCGCTTTGGCTTTGCCAATCGCCCATGATGTTCCGATATGCACCGCTCGTATTCGGATAAACACATGCTGCAAACGTCGCGTGCCGTCGTATCCCTAACCCGTAGGCGTCGACCCCTATATCAACGTAGTGGCTGCTCCCATTGAACTCCAAACTCCCAAATCCGCCCTCATGCGTCTGCGTGCTCCACGTCGGGCCGTTAGTCAGCACGCCGTCCGTCCGTCTGTCCGTCAAGCTATGCCAAGTCAGCCCGCGCGGACCGGCACCGGCAACCCAGAAGCCTTTCATCGACTGAGCAAGCGGATGCTGCTTGTTGAGCAGTTGACCGACGGCAGTTTGTGGAATATCGGTGTAGCTCATTGAACCTCGTCAACCAGCTCGAAGAACTCGATTTTGTGGCTATCGTCATCACCTTCCAATGCTTGATCTGCCTTGTTGACAAGCACGGGCATTCCGTAACGATGGAACGGCGTTAACACGCCGATATCCCCTACCTGCACAACACCATCCGCATCCGGCGTCAATACTAAAGCACCGATCAGGGTGAGTTGTGCTACAGTTTGATCGACGGAACCACCAGTCGAACCCGTGTACGCCGCGTCTGCCCCGGACGTTGCTCCCGGGTTAGACGTACCGGCGGTACCGCTGGGCGAACCTGCCCAATGGACTTCGATTTGTTTACGTGCAGTCGGTGCCACGTCCATGTTCACCGTAAGGCGACATAACCACCGACTGGCACGAGTAGCCCCGAGGTCACCCTTTGCACCTTGCCTGGCAGCATCTATCGCGATACCGGTCAAAGTGATTCCGTAGTCACCTCCGCCCGCCTTCCAGGTCTTGGTCACTCCAGTCTTTACAAGTATCTCGTTCGCCACAATTCACCCCCTAACCTGTTGCAAACAAGTCGACCACGGCGTCGACGTTGGTCTGGATTGCAGAGTCAGAGGCAGCTTGAATAGCTGCCACCGATAACGCCTTGTTCGCTGCCAACACCGACCAGTACATCCGGGTCGCCTCCGACTGTGGATTCTGCAAGGCAGAGGTAGCCCAGATCAGACGGTTCGCGTGGTTTACAGTCCCACTGTCTTCGATACGGATCGCTTCGGCTGCAATCCACACGGCCACTATGACCTTGTTTTTCAAGGCAGGGTCGTTGTGTAGGTTGTAAAGTTCTGCGTATGTCGCCATCGCTTATCCTTTCTCCCGCCGCGGCGGGCCTGTCATCGCTTCCGCTTCCACTTCTTCAACATCGCCTCTAACCTCCCTAGCATCAGCACCGCCGGGGCGTTGTTCACTGTCGGGTCGTGGTCGACGCGGTCGACCTCCTTGAATCCTAATCGCTGCTCGTAGAAACCTGCATCGTCCGGGTGCACCGAGATACACACCGCGTCGAGTTTTCGGCGGACGCATTCCTCCAGGGCCGCGCCGATCAACGCCACGAGCACCTTCCCCGCTCGCCTCGCGTCTGGCGACGTCTCCAGCTCTGCGCGAGTAGCCAGTCGCCACGCCGCTCCGAATCGCGCACCATTATAGTGGTGCCGCATCGTCATCACTGCTCCAGGAAACGTCTCATCGACGTGTAGCTTGTACGAACTATCCTCGGTCACACTGATCGTCCCGGCCAGACCATTCTCGTCCTCAGCAAGCAACACCGTCGTCTCCGCGATGCCATCGAGGTGCGAATGGTAATTCCGCAGCGATGTGGCCCTATTCGCCATACAGAAGCCATGGGCCAGGAACGTCTTGTATGTCAGCGCCCAGACGCGCGCCATGTCCTCTGGTGCGGCGACGCGGATGTTCATTTCGTTGGCGCAGGCTTCTTTGCTAGGCCCGCTAACGCACTAAACAGCGATCCAATGGCGGTCTCCTGAATCGTTTGCATCCGCTCTTCGTCCACGTATTCGTACAACTGCGTCGTCGTCGAAAATCCGGTTGGCAGCTCCCCGCCGCGATTATGGATGGGTTGCACCGTGATTTGTACGGAAAACGGGTGAGCGTCCAGATACTCTTCTAGCGTCGGTCGCTCCTTCACTCTTGTCGGGTACGGCATGCTCGGTGTCGCGCCCGGTCGTTTCTTTGCCATGGTACGCTACTCCTTTTCGATTGGTTATCGTTTTCATTTACTCACTCGTCTCAACTACGCAGTCGCGCCGCCCACCGTCAGAACACGTCCGGCAACTCTTCTCCGAGAAATCGTGCTTCCGCTGATTCCCACGAACCCACGCAGCCCGCCGCCTCGCACTTGCTGATAGCTTCTGGCGCAGATGATGCCCGTGCGGTCGCATCGTGACGTATCCCTTCGACACGCCACCAACCGAGTCGCCCATTGTCCGGGTGCGATTCCATCCGCTCTCGATGCGCCTTATCACCAGCCAGGACTGCCGGCCGGATGCCGGCGAGTTGTTCTTCTAGCGACGGTCGACTCTCTTTTGCCTTTTGACAGGCCGGTGAAGCTGCCATGTGCTCTTCGTGCATGGCCATAAGTCGGTTGAGATCAAGAGATACCTCGCCTGGCTGCGAAGTCTTCACGGTGAACAACTCGTCACAATACGGACAGGCCGTGACTGCATTGTTTCCCACTTGCCCGTGTTCCATCATTCACTCCCTGGTGAGCCACCTATATCAACGCACAACATTGAAGGGGACGTCAACTCTCAACTACGCGCTATTCGCCCCCGTCCCCACCGTCTCCGTCTTCCGGTTCGGCGAGTTGCCCGGCCCGCGGGGCTCATCGGTGGCTCGCACCTGGGCCACGTCGACCCGGTTCTCGTCGCCGCCGAAGGTCATCAGAAACGCCATGATCTGCTGGTAGAACCCGTAGATCCGCATGGAATCCTTCTGGGTAATGTACAGCGTCCGGTCCCTCGAATTCAGTCGCGTCCAGGCGAGGATCGCCTTATCGACGCCCGCCAACAGAATCTGGCCGTTCATGCCGTGCATTTCCAACTTGGAACTCAGCGGGATGTTCTCGTCGCCGCCACTGAGATCCCAAGGAAGCAGATAGAGCCCGCTGCTGGGCATCTGGATGTCGTCGCCGCCGAAGGGGTTGTCGGCGTCCTCGATCGTGGCGTTCGCGTCGATTGCCTTGGCAACCCTGTCGCCCAGGTTGAGTTTGTCCGGGTTGTGGGTTACACGGCGGCGTAACCGATCGGCGTGGACCAGCAGTTGAAGGAAGTGGTCGCGGGTCGCATCATCCATGCCGCCGCGATCCGTCAAATCGTCGTTGGTGACGAGTTCTTCCCGCAGCAACATCAACCCAGCCATGCCCACCGCGACATGCAGGTTTCGCATCTCCACGATCGCGTCACGAAATTGCTCTTGTCCAGGGTCACCTACAGCCATGTCAAACTCCTTGTGTTACGGTTTCTGCTAATGGTACGATATCGTTGAATCGGTCTTCGAGGTACCTCTTGAGCTCCCGCGCCCACTCCGCTTCCGACCCGCCCTTTCCAATCAACGTGTCGAGTTTGTCGAACGTAAGGCGGCCCACAAGCGCGTCGTGTACCGGGTCACGTCTCTCCAGTCGCGAAAGTTGTAGAAGTTGCTCGGCCTCGGTGTTGTCGCGGGGGAGGTGGCCGGGAAAGTCGTGTTCCGTCCCCTCCGGCGGACGGTCGTTCTCGGGGGCAGGTGGTTTTACGGGAGGCACTGGGATGTCTCCCGGCATAGACGGGACCGTGGGGCCAGCCTTTCGCTTCCGCCACCGCCTCCGCAACGCCAGGCCGCCCGCCAGCACCGCCCATCCAATCGGACCCGTCGAGGCCCCGGCCAGCGCCGGCAGCAACCAGGGAGCCCAACGGGCCGCCGCTGCGGGTGCGCCGCTGGCGATTACTCGGCCGACTATCTCGGCAGCCGGTACGGCTTTCTTCGCGATCGCTTTCGCTTTCTCGACCGCGTCGAGTCGGTCCAGGATCGATCGGACCTCGGCGGCCAAGGTGGACGTCGGTTCCTTCGGTTCGCCCTTTGGCTTGACCTCTGGCTCGACCTTTGGCGGCGGGGTTACTGCTACCAGAGGCGGCGGCGCTCGCCTGGCCCGGAATCGCTCGATGAATCGTCGAATCCAAAGAATCTGGGGACCACGAATATGCCAAGGTCGTCCGCGATCCTGCGTTATCTCACACACCACGCCTACCAGCCCACCAGCCGTGTAGAGCGGTCCACCGGAGTCGCCCTCACGGACCACGCCGCGCGCCACCAGCCAGTCGTGCTCATATCCCGCCACGATCGCTGTCCCGATAGCGTATCCTTGATTACCGCCATAGCCCGCCCACGTCAATCGCTCCCCCTGCTTCGCGTACGCCTTAGCCAGCGGCATGCCCTTGATACCGGCGGGAGACACCACAGCCAGCAACGCACAGTCGTGCAGGGCGTCGGTAGCTACAATAGTAGCGCGACTGCGGTAGTTACCAGAAACACCGGGGAAGGAGACTTGTATGTCATAGTCACTACCGAGGATATGAGCAGCGGTGACCACTAGTCCAGAGCCGTCGCCGACGTCGACCAGTGTGCCCGACCCGTGCTTCTGCCGGTCGCCCCGTGTGCTGATGATATGGACTACCGCCGGGTGCTTCGCCGACGGCCTCCCGGCCACGGCCGACTGGCCCGGCACCGGACAACCATCGGGTCCGCACAGGCTTTGCCCAGACGCGATGCCCGGCAACAGCAGGCAGACGAGCAGGAGTAGGGTGCGGTGGAGGTTCATTGGCTGGCCTCCCACCCGAGCGTAAACCGATATTGAAAGAACGGCGACCGCGCCAAATCCCCCGGCTCGGTCAGCCGGTCGGCCAGGTTTTCCACGGGGTCGACGCCACCACCTATCCGGTAGGCCATGGCGCAGGCCTGGCTACAGAACGGCGGCCGGCGGTCTCTCGCGTCGTCGTCTATGTCGGGCCGCACAAACCAGCGGACCACCGGCAGGTGCAACAACGCCGCGGCGGCCAAGCCGACGAAGCCGTAGTCGCACCCGCAGAGGCGGCGCATGAAGCTGCAAGACGCATCCGAGTTGTAGTCCGGAAGAAGTAAGACGTTTCGTGGATAATGGTTCGCCTCGAAAACATCCCACTGCCCCGGATACTTCTCAACCTGCCTGCTGAGCATCACCGCCCGACCGCCGGTCCGCTGCACCTCCAGCAGGAACAGGTCGTCATGCCACCAGCAGGCCATCCCGGCGTGCGTGTAGGGACTTCGACCCGCAATGCCGATGAACCACGCGCCGACGCCCTTGCCCTGCTTGAGCATCAGGTCGCCGTCGCGGATCTGGTCGCGGACTGCGGAGTAGGGTTGGATGTTTTGAGTGGTCATCACAATCACGTCACGTAGGTAAGAGTTTGCCGACCACCGCGAGGAAACCGAGCAGCCCGAGAATCATCACGCCCATCTGGCCCCGCTGCCATCGCACGGTCCGTTCTTGTGCCTGCAGTAGTTGCGTGAAATCGTCCTGCTCCGACTTGGCGCTTGCCTTCAGCGTGGCCACGTCCGCCTTGAGGCCGTCGCGGCCGTTGCCGTCAATAACCTGGCCGAGCCTGTCGACCTTGTCCCTGCATGGCCCACACGCCGCCGTCAGCGTGCCCACGGCCTTGTCGACGTCGGCGACCTTGTCAAATAAGTCGTCAAGCCGCTCGTGGATGCGTTGGGCTTGCTCGTCCGCGGTCATGGGCACCACCCATTCAGGACGGCCAACTGTCGCTGTTGTCGTCGCCACTGCCACTTGCGGATCAGTTGCCGGAATCGTCGGAACATCCTGTTCTCCGTCCTGTTCGCTCCACGGTGATCACCACCGCGGCGTATCGATCCCCACTGATAACGACGACGAGGTATTCACCAGGGTGCTTCGCCCGGAACCGTATGTAGGGGATCCTTGGCACGCGCAGGCCGCCGACTTGCCCCCAGGGGCGTGTCGGCTCAAGGTGTACCCCGCGTTGCGGCCAGTGGATGACATGGGCGTCTTCGAGTTCGCTCGCGGCGAGGCCAGCCACGAACAGCACCTCCATATCGCCCGGCCGGATCGGCTCGGTCGGTCCGTCGATACGCAACGAGGCCCCATGCCACGCCACGATGTTGCACTGGACCTCGGGCATGGGCGTCGTGACGGTCGTCGTCACGTTGGCCACGATGGTCGCCGGGCAGATCGTCACGTTCGGGCCCAGCTCGATGATTTCGGCACTGCCGTCGGCGCTCCAATACAGCGTGATCCTCGCCGTGTGGACGTTGACGATCTGGTTGCCCTGCTCATCGACGCCGTCGGGAATCCAGACCTGGTCCTCGATGTGCCTGGGGCCCAGGCACTCAACCGCCGACAACGGGCTGGCCGCGAGGGCCAGCAGCAGGAACGGGATCAGTCGTCGCATCATGGTCTCCGATCTATCAATTCCGCGGCAGTCGACAAGGATTCCTTGACAACTCGCCGTCGGTTCTGGTTTCGGGTTGCCTCTGGGTCATCGCTCTTCCCATAAGCCGCGCCGCTTGAGGTCGTCAATGATTCGGTCCGCTCCTTCCAGTTGGACGGGCTGAAGCAAAGTTATGCCCAAATCCGCCAGCCGCTGGAGATTCGCCAATTTATCCACCTCTGCGGGAGCGAGGCGTCCTTCTTCCTCCAAATCAATCAGTTTCGCGCGCCGCTGGTTCGTTTCCAGCCAGTCGGTCGTGGCGGCGCGAATGTCGCAAGGTGCGTGTGCCATCATCCAGTTCCTCCGAAGAACGTAAGCTCCCACCACGGGCCCGTCGGCATTCCGCCTTGAATTGGCCACACCCGCCTCAATGCTGCCACTGGCAAACCTTCTTTTGTGACGACTGCCAGGGCATGAAGTCCTGCCGCCATATTGCCGTGGAACCGCACCGTCGGCTCGGGATAGGCGTGGCCGGGACCGCCTTGGCAAGCTTCGAAGGTTTCCACGCCGGCGTCGCGCAGCACGACAACCGTCTTGGCGATGCCGGCATCCAGGGGCGGAGAGAACTCCGAGTTGTCTTCCGGCTCCGTCCGCAGGGGACTCCCGGGGCAGACCCGACGGCAGTCGATCATCCAGCACCTCCGAGGGGCGCAATGCCGCGCGCAGAAAGAATCCCCGAGCGGAATATCCGCCGTCGGGGCATCGTCGGGCAAGAACGAGAAACGGCCACGCGCACAGCCTCCAACATACTGGAAGGTGTGGTGTGACCTATCAGACA
>SDBU01009009.1_pt1 | contig 11261 bp, 12 predicted proteins | sample 2277071 | NCBI WGS metagenome assembly SDBU01 (sample SAMN10397929, study PRJNA504765) | marine sediment metagenome | isolation source: marine sediment core GS08_GC12, 126 cmbsf | place: Arctic Ocean: Gakkel Ridge, Loki's castle | collected 2008 | reverse complement strand
TAGAGTAACTCTCCAGAAATACTTTTTTCTTTTAGAGAGAGCTCTCCTCTTCCGAATCTTTTCAGAATTCAAAAATCCAAAAGTCAAGGTCCGATCTCTTCATCACAGTAGTCCCCGCCCATTTTCAAAAATCAAGATCTGACCCCATGCTCTATCCGGACTGAGATTACTTCGCCAAGTTCGCAATGACAGACACTTCGAGATTGCCATGTCGCCTTGTCCCGAACTGAAGACAAAACTGGTATGGGCATGAGAAACGCCGGTCAGGCCTCCAGTCTTATAGCAGCAATTATGAGTCGAACGATTCTCACTACAATTCCTACTATTAAACCAATGGCAGCGATAACGAGAACTATGGTGAGTATTATCCTCAGAATCTGGGTGGCATTGGAAAAAGGCACGACATCAAAATTGAAAGGAAACACGCTGAGAAAACTGAATATGACAGCCAGGCTAAAAACATGCAGGATAATAGAGATTCCTTGCCGTACAAGATGTCTGTCGAAGACAATCATAATCCCATTACCGATTATTGACAAAATCAGGGCGATGTTAAGAATCGGTAAGACAGCAGTAAATTCTGCATTAAGGAGAGGCTCTCTCATCCATTGACCCACTCCTTCTGCGGTCTCGTAGTGATAGTAAGCGATGTACTCACGAAAGAAATTGAACAAGATAAAGAGGAGGAAGTTCCAAACGATAGCCGCATTATAGGAAACCAATCTTTGCAGACGCGTACTTTTAGAATGGTTGCCTTTTCTGGCTGTTATGCGTTCTCCCCAGTGGACCACCTTCTTCATCCCTATCTCAAAGTCACTTTTCTGAGAGCTCCCCTCTTTGTTAGCCTCAAACTTCTTTGCTGCTTTTTTATCAAAGCTCTCAGCAGCGCTTTCTTGTGTATTATCTTCTCCCTTAGGCATCAGTTACTCCTTTCCTCAATCTCATAATATTGACCCGCAGACGTTATGCAGAGAATGTGAGCACAATTTCTTGAGTTTTACATTACCCCCTAGGACGTTCCTATTCCTCTTTCAGCGATGTCTCCTACAATAGGCAGCTTGTATTTCTCTCCGCCGTAGGCCTTGAGCATCAGAATCAACCAGAGTATTATCGTCAGAATCCCCACTAAAACGCCAAGTGCCCATCCGACGAAGGGAATCCAGCGCAGGAGCCAGGCCAAGATCGACAGCGGCAGGAATGTCAGTATAGACTGCAGGGCATGGAAGCGAACGAACTTGTTCTCTTTCTCTAGTACCAGAAAAACAATACCTGTGACCCAGCCCACGATGTAGCAAAGTAGGCCTTCCACGTTTTCATTTAAATCCAGGGACGTCTTTGCCATAGTATTTCTCCTTTGTTTTCAGATAAGTTCTGACACACCCTATGGTGAAATCTCGGCCTATGAAGAACGATTCCGTTCTTGTTTGTTCTTTAGTTTCTGGTACTCTTTTTCCTCACTCATTGTTCCACCTAAGGGTCCATAGGCAGCCAGAAAGTGGAATATGAGTCCAATACCCCATCCTCCGGCGGGAAAAAGAAACCAGGGAAAGTGCCTTGAAGTAAAAAGGTTTATCAGGCCCAGAAAGCCAATAATCACTATATAGACGACTAGATGGCGTTTGAACTCAACTCGCTCCCGAGCAACCTTTCGCAGGCTTTCCTCTTCGGTCATGTCTTCTTTCATTTTTACTACCTCCCATTCTGTAATCTTAATGACAAATGCTCTGCTAGTCGAGCCCCCTTTGATTTTGTAAGTACAGAAGAGATTTCGGCTGAAGTTCATTTCTCTCTTCCCCTTCTCTTGCGTTAACTCATGATACCGTATTGCTCTGGCAAAAAAAACAAAAACCCATTCTCTTTATTTGAGAAAATGGGTTCATCATTGCATAACCTTAACTGCGATATTTTTTTTTGACTGGAAGGTCTTGATTTTTCCCCTCCTTGTCGTTTGGAATAATCTTTCTCTTGGTGCACCTCTCTGTATGGATAAACTTGCCTGTGTTATATGCGTTTATAATGGCATTTTTCTAGGTTTTGTCAAATAAAGCAAGGGGGATTGCTAGAGAGATTGCTTCACTATGTTCGCAACGACCACCCGTTTATTTTCCTTTATTTCATGGCTGCAAACTGAGTGAGGATGATGATTTAAGCATGATGTCCGCTGTCCGGACATTTACTTTGGTCTAAAAAGTCCCCTACCCTATCCTGCTCGCCTTGCATTTTTGCCCAGGGGAAGTCCGGGCAACGAGGAGGTGCTCATCTCAGTTCTTTGCATAGCCCTTAGCAGCCTGTCGGCCAGGTTATAGATGTGGAGATTATTGTGGAAGGTGGGAATGCCCGTTATGGTAGTATCATGTCAACTGGTAGCTTCGAGTTTCAATCTCTTTAGAGCCATCCAGCAATAAAATGCTTGAAGTCTTATCAATCCATCTGCAAAAACCTTTCGCATCTGCTCGACTCTGAAAGAACGGGAGAAACCATCAATCTCAACTTCGAGAATTGTGTTATTGAAAGAGACTCGAAATAGATAGTCTTTGTCTGTATCTATCTGTGTTACATTACGAAGTCTATTGTCTTTGTAGAATTCAGGAGGGTCATCATTAGGTTCTGCGATTATTATCATTCCGTTAGCTCTTAAATAGAAAATATGGGCGAAAGAAGGAGCATAATGTTGGCTACGCAGTCCAATTCCTATCCATGCTTCTTTTTCATTAACAATATTACTAAATTTTGCTTCGAATTCTATCTGGAAGTTGTCAAATCTCTTCTTACCGATGCTGGCCCAAGAGTGGCTAAATACTTGGGAAGAACCAAACTCCAGTCGGCCTTCTATCACTCTTCTATGAGCAAATGGAGGCGTGTAAATAATTTTATTATCGCGACCTTGGTTAAAATCAATCTCCAGAGGCAACGAGACTTTGACAGATTTAGCTTGTCCATCAGGATATTGGATCAAGGCTTGATCAACAAACTTCTTAACTCTTTTGATAAACTCGGGCCTCCCTCGAGAGGTCATCTCATATTCAGTATACCGTTTTGGTGCAATGTCAAAGGCTGATTCCTGTTTGAAAAAGTGGTCTTTTATGAAGACTACCTTCTCGATCTCTTTCCAAGCAGCACAAATTCCGCATTCGAACATTACATTAGGGTTATATCCTGTAATGTCACAGAAAATTAGGTCTGAATGAATTATTCTTTCCCAGATTTCCTGCTGTATGACTCCAGAAGATATAACCCAATCAAGTCTTTCCACAATGGGTTCAGTTTGAGCAACTAGATAAAAGCGTCTCACATGGTCTTCAACTACATTTTTTATAGTTTCTGTTACATCGTCGAAGCCTCCTCCTAGAGGCACTAAGATAAGACATCTAAACGATCTTATACCTTCTTCGGGCGAACGAGCCTCTCTTTCGTTCACATCCAAGGGCCAAATTTCAGACATTCTCCTAGCACTCTCCTTCTATTACTGATAATTTCTTTCCTACCTCTCACCTCACTTGCTGCCTTAGTCCTTTTCCCGGTGTGAACTTAGGTACCTTTTTCGCCGGCATCTGAATACTCTCTCTTGTTTGAGGATTCACCCCTCTTCTTGCTTTCCTACTTCTAACTCGAAAAGTACCAAAACGGACCAAGGTGACTTTCTCTCCTCTGGAGAGTGTATCCCCAATTGTCCCAATAATTGCATCAATCACCTTCTGAGTCTCTCTCTTGCTCAATCCTACTTCTCCACTTACTTCTTCTGCTAGCTCTGCTTTGTTCATTTTCTACCTCTGTTTTGATTTGTTATGATTGAAATGCTGCTCCCATCTTAGCTCAAAAGCGTATCTTGTCAAAATAAGCTTCACAGGATTTTCATATTGAATTGACTAAGAGTTCTCTTCTGTTAAACTGATTCTTGAAACAAATTGTCCACAAAGCAGATTGACAAGTGCTGAGATTCGGGTTGATGCCCCTCGAAGCATTTCATTAGGCAGTCCCTGGAATAATGGATATATAGAGTCATTTAACGGGAAATTAAGAGATGAGCTCCTTGATCGGGAGATATTTAGCACACTGACTGAAGCGAAAATACTTATTGAAGAATAGCGCAAGGAATACAATCAAGTAAGACCGCATAGTGCCTTAAACTACACGACCACCGGCTCCCGAAGTGACCATTCCGTTGACTCTAACTTAACAAGTGGTACAATTAATGGGGGCAGGTCAACAGAATGCAAACAGTAATGGAAGTTTGGGCTATTAGTAGGCATTTACCAGAGTTTGGAAAGAAAACAGGAAATTCTATGTGTTATTTTGTTGCCCCCAGTATATTTACTGGTTCCGCAAGGCAAATAGATTGTATCGAACGGACCGAGAATCCATATATCCAAAGATAATCGAAGAGTTTCCAAATCATCTTGAGGATAGTATCACGTTATATGCTCGGCCCAACAAAAAAATAGGAATAGGAATTTATGGACATATCAAACATTAATGGCTACACGCTGAAAGATTTAAACAAAATCAATATCCTTCTTGGCAAAAACGGGTGTGGTAAAAGTATCTTGCTACGACGGGTGGAACAAGGATTAGTGGGACAAGACGGATATGGGAAAACAAAGTACATAACGCCAGAACGAGGGGGTTCATTGGTTTACCAGGCGGGAATAGAGCAAAATTTAGCAAACGATGTTAACTGGTTATCGGGACAACGAAGAGGAAATTTGACTCCTAATTTTAGACAGCAAAGCGTTGCTCAATATAGAAAGTTAGAGACCTTAGTTTTGAGAAAGTTTGAACAGGATCAGACACAAAGTACGTTTGATCCCTATGTGACAAAGATAAATGCTTTACTTGATAATATTGAGATAAAGAGACACGAAACTGCTTTCAAGATATTTCGCAAGGGTACACAAACCGAACTCACCGCTGAAACAATAAGTAGTGGTGAGAGTGAGTTAATATCCTTGGGGATTGAGTGTCTTATTTTCACAGAGGAGTTGATAGAAAGTGGCGAAAATATTTTATTTCTCGATGAGCCCGATGTGCATTTACATCCAGATTTACAAGTACGCTTGATGCACTTCCTTAGGGATTTAGTTTGTAGGAGTAATTTTAAGATCCTAATCGCTACTCATAGTACAGCAATCTTAGGTGCTTTAGAATCATATTCTGATACTCATTTGGCGTTTATGGTCTTTGATCAAAAGGAGATTGATTTCAAGGCAATTTCCGCTGTTTACAAAAAAGTGCTACCTGTTTTTGGTGCTCATCCTCTCTCTAATATTTTCAATGAAGCTCCTATTTTACTTGTTGAAGGAGAGGATGATGAGAGGATTTGGCAACAGACCGTGCGTTCTTCTGGCGGAAAAATTAAAATTTATCCCTGCTCCGTTGATAGTATTAGTAACATGAATGATTTTGAGCAAGAGGTGCAAAAAATTATTCAGACAGTTTACGAAAAAGCTAAGGGATATTCGTTGAGAGATAAAGACGATGGCGAAGAAACAATTGATGACTTGTTGCCGATAGTTAGAATGAAATTATCTTGCAGGAATGTGGAAAATCTCATACTCTCCGACGATGTACTAGGAGATTTAGATATAACATGGGATCAATTGGAAAAACGCATTGATACTTGGCTGGGTAAAAATCAGGATCATGCCCATTACTCTACAATGCAGAGATTTAAAGATGGCGGTTACAATAGAAAGAATTACGATATTAAGGAAGTGCGGAATGATCTAATGGGAATTATTGGTAGTGTTAAACCGTGGGAAGTTGTTGTTGGGCAAACAATTGCCGATTTAAGTTGGTCGGATACTACGGATTTTAAAGAGGACGGGAAAATACTATCATATCTCGGCAGAAAAGTTGTTGAGAACCTTATACCCAAATCAAGTTCCTAACTCACTTATTACCCTTTGATTTGATAGCCCCGCAAAAGAGATTTAAGTCGTCGTTACTCCCTGCCTAAAAGTATAGCAGAGAGAAAGGCAAAATTCAAGCAATTAAACTTACCAATAATGTGGTGAGTTTAAAATAACACATGAGGAGGTGAGTACGGTGGGCGATTTAACCGTAAATTCATTCAAGAAATGGGAGTATACGGGAGAGATGGCTCCTGACATAGCCGACGAAATCGGCACACATCTTGATGAAATCGTGGAAAGGGAAATTGATGAGATTCAAGGGCTTATCGATAAAGAACCTTACCTTGCTTTTGCTCGCTTAACATCTTTGACTTCTTTCTTGAATGGAGCAGCTGCGAAGCGTCCTTTCATCCTCAGAAAACTCGAGAAGTGGATTAAAGCCATTCAGAATACGTTGAGTAAACTAGGCAAAAGGATTGGAGCGATTGGATTTAGTATTAGTGTAGGTTTACCAGCTGGGGTTTCGATTAGCTTGTCGTTTTCAGTCTCTCCATGATTGTGGCTCCAGATTATTTTATTAAAGATACAAGAGGTCAAAGGCAAAATTTCACCCCTGAACAAAAGAACTGGCCTTGGTTTTCTGTATATCGACCTGTGCATAATAAAATGCACGTGTAAATACACGGATGTTCTTCTAAGCCTAGTTGGCTAACTGCAAAATCTCTTGCCAAAACGAGAGAACTTGCTGTGGGGGGGGTATTGAGGAGGAAATCGCCGACGCTTAGGACTGTGGGCGGCCACGTCCTTCAAAACCCAGATTGACAAGTGCCGAGATTTGGGTTAGATCGGTATTTGCTTGAAGCTGTGGAATTACGCTCTAGCTAAGGGTTTTACTAGCTCAAACTCGTATGTTGAGTTGCGAGCGTAACATAGTGACGCTGCGTAGTCCTTGTCTGTCCCAGCACCTGAAGTGCCCGTCTCTCGGAGACCTTAAGAGTCTTCAAGATCGTATCTATCATCTTACGTTTCTTGGACGGGCTTAGGAGTTTCCTCGGGATGCCTCCTTGAGTACAGAATTATCCAGAGAAAGATCTGCAATTAGTCTCTTGAGGCGGGTATTCTCCTTTTCCAGCTCTTTGAGTCGTTTGACTTGTTCAACCCTCATCCCACCGTATTCTCTTCGCCAACGGTAATAAGTCTGTTCTGTAACTCCTATTTTCCTGGCAGCTTCTCCTACCGTAGAGCCTTGACTTTGAAGGACTTCTGCTTCCCGTAGTTTCTTGATAACTTGTTCAGGTCTGTACCTTCTTCTAGCCATTTCAATCCCCTTTCTTTCGATCCCTAGTCTAACATAATAACTAGACCGATTCTAGGGGTGCAGGTCAAGTCCTTTCATCACGGGTTAAATTCCACCCCTGACTTTTTTATGCTTTTCTTTAAGTTAGTTTACTTCGTATGTAATTTTATGTTTCTGACAGTTATAGTACCTGAGTCGTCTTGTAAGGTTGTGCCTTCTTGTGAGAGACCATAACTGAATACTAAGTTGATGGTTTCAACCCCTCTTTCAAGTGGAGGGAAAGTTAGATAATTTCCCTTCAATGGCATTTTAGGTGGAAAGGATTTTTTAAACTTAAGACGTCCCCCAATGATGGCAGGTGGGTACACAACTTTTGGAGAAACGTCTTTAGTGACGCCATATTGATTTCCAAGGTCATCAACTATATATGTTTCATCAAGATCACGATAAAAAAATCCAAATAGATATGGATCATCTTTTAAATTTTCAATAATAAAATTAAATTTGATACTTCGGTCTCCAAAGAGTTGATAGGAAACTAATGTAATCTTCCATACACTTTTTATGTAAAAAACTTTTCCTATAATAGTCTCTCCTTCCTCAAGTCCACCGGTAACTTTAAGTCTTCCTTCAAGTAGTTGGGTTTGGACTTGTAAGTCAGCAATTTGTTCTCTCAGTTCACTAATTTCTGACCTGAATTTTTCATTTTGAATTTCTAAGCGTACAATTTCCGGGTCAGTAACTAGACCAAGACCATTACACCCAGATAACAATACTAATACTAATACTCCCAATAATATAAATATCCAAACCTTCCTTCCTTTTATCCTTCTTTCCATTTTTTTACCTCCTGGGTTATCTATTCTATCTTTTTCTTATTTAAAAACACCTCCAGAAATGCCCCTATTTTGATAGTTTAGGATTTAAGGTAATATTTTTATACCTTGCCATTTTCACTTTTAATGTTCCCAGAAGCTATCCAATTATTCATCATCTCTCTTTTTTCCTCTAAAATAGCTTCTCGTTTGATAGTTAAACCTTTTTTATCCCATTTTCTTTCGCCATTTTTTGAATAAGCCCTGTAAAAAAAGCAGCTAAACTGCCATATGAGCGAGGCGTGGAGGGAAAAAATAGTCAAAGGGAAGGAGCAGAGCGAACTTTCCTCCCGAATGCCCCTACAGCTAGTTATCCCTGTGTTAACAAGGTTCTTCGCCGTTAGGCAAGTTAGTTTTGAAAAGAGGATTTGTGTATTTACTATACATCCTAAAATGTATAGGACAATGTATAGTTTTTGTAGGGTAACATTTTACCACTGACTTTTTATACCTCTCCTCTATTAATTTTATTGCATCTAACCACGCCGGTAATGAGTGCAATAATCCAAGCAAAGAAAAGAAGAGGCAACCCTATTATCGCACCAACCAGAGTGAAAGTGAAGATCCAACCCAGTATATACATAAGGAGCAATCCTATTCCTGCGCCTACCCTACCTAAATAGATATTACCAAGCCCTGGAATAATGAGATTTAGAATAACTGTCACAAGTATATTCTTTATCTCTCCTGTAGTTATGGGGGCTTCCTGAGCAACCTTTTCATAACTATCTAAAATATCTTGCTCTTTATAACCTTTCTCTTTAAGGCGCTTAATAATTTCATCACGGTTTAATTTGGTCTTATTGGACTTAATCCAACCAACCAATTTTAAGTCTACTGTCATCTTCCTTATCTCCTTTCTTTTTTTATCTTTACTTTCTTCTCTTACTTATATTTATGTTTCTTTCACCTCCTCTCATTTCTTGTAATTTTAGTTTATTTTTAGAAGTAAGGTAAATTACTTTATTTTATTTTCAAAACAGGCTCATAATAGCTTCATACACGGAACTTTGGAGGTTAAGGCAATGTTTTATACCTTGCTATTTTCACTTTTAATCTTTCCGGAAGCTATCCAATCCTTTATCACTTGTCTTTTTTTCTCCTCTAAAGTAGCTTCTTATTTGATAATTAAACCGTTTTTATCCCATTTTCTTTCGCCATTTTTTGGATAAGTCCAGTAAAAAAAGCTGCTTTACTTTTGTTAATTTTATTCTGAAGATCCATATCTTTGGTTATACTAAGAGCTTGGTGAGTTATCTCCAACGGATAATACTCTGGTATGAATAAAGAGAAAGATTCTTTCGGATTTCTCATGAGACAATGCCTCTTGATGAGGATAATGTTCTGTAAAATATTGAGAAATCATCTATGGATATTAGAATTGTATGTCAATTAGCCGTCTTGTCAAATACACACGTCAGAATCTCTTTTCCATCCTTAGCCTAACACAATAACTGGACCGATTCTAGAGGGGCATGTCATCTTGTTGGTTTCTACTTTGAACCTCTTTCCAGTGGCTTTGCAGCTCCGAGAAATCAGGTGCAGCGCGCCTTGTTAGCAGTTTATGCCTTTGGTTTTTGCACGCTCTTTACAAACGCCATAATTAGATTATCCATAATCTTGGGGTAAGATGTATTAAATGTATCAGGATCTAGTGTGAACATTTTTCTGTCTGCTTGTTCAAATAATTTCTTCATTCTTTGACAAATTTCCGCGAATAAATCAAATTGGGCATCCAGCCCGTTTGGAACCTGAACTAAACGGTATTTTCCATTTCTATTAAGGAATTCGCTTTTATCCCGAGTAAAAAAGCGAATGGTGTGTTGCCTATCAATAGGTGGGATTAGATTTGGAAGTATATGTGCTAACGTTTTCGAGTGCCCCACAATTGTTGCGTTAGAAATGGAAACCATTAGTTTTGAATAGACGCCCCTTAGGCCTTGAATCAGGGCCAAATAGTCATTTTCATCGATGTCAGTATATTCAATTTCGGTTAGCTCCCGAAGCACACCCTTGGAACAAATAATTGAGGCCTTGAATTCCTTGAATTCATGAAGTTTCGTCCTAGTAGTTTGTGGATTACCCATCCGGTGCATACCCCAAGAAGTCAAAGTCGCATAGATAAGCTCGATATGTCGACTAGAAAGAAACGACGTATGTTGTTCCTTGATGCACTGGACATGAAAGTAGATTGATGGCCCGCCAAACTCATTCAGTACTTCCAGTGATTGATCGTAGTAATCGTCAATATTAGTGATCAGATTTTGCGCGTTTGTCATCTATTTACTCTCCCCAAGATACTATTATGTTTTCCTATGTATATAGCATACCCCACTCAAGACCAACAATCCACCGAAGAGCAGAAAGCTTGCCATTGAGCATTCCCCATTCAAAATCACTATGTGGCCAAGATTTTCGACCTTATTCTTCTTTAACCATTTCTACTGCTTCAAGGGCACCTTACCAAATTTCAGGATCTACTTTTGTCTGTTCTTTTCAACCCTGCGTTTCAACATTTGGCCTGTCGTGCTAAGTCTTATCCATGAACTCATGAATTATGGAACGTATTTCCTCTTCAGTTCTTTCTTTAAGAATCTCTTCACTCTCGTTGATCTGCCCCCCGTTAGTAGTACTACTTGTCGGGTCAAAGTCAATGGAATGGTAGCTTCGGGAGCAGGTGGTCTGTAATCAAGGGCTTTATGCGGCTCTGGCCTCTCCAAAACCAGATTGACAAGTCCTGAGACTTGGGCTAGTCTTTGGATAGAACATAAACATAGGATATACAAAATGCTCGTTGATTTACACATCCACACGAATACCTCAGACGGAACCTGGGATAGACACGAGTTGATTGAGAAGATTATGCAAAACAACATTGGTCTATTCTCAATCACCGACCACGATACGATTGAGAATAGCAGGACCAGTATTGACGAATTAGAAGGATACGATCTAAAGTCTAGGATAGGCGTAGAAATCTCATGTACCTATGCGGATAAAGATTATCACCTAACGGCGTATTGTTTCAACGCCAAGAACACTTCTTTGCTTCAATCACTAGAGGAAAATCGAAGAGCATGGGATGATTACAATAGCAGGATGATCAGGCTCCTGGAAGCTGACGATCCCAACGTCGACTATTCCAATTATGAGAGCTACCAGTATGAGAGCACAAGGGGAGGCTGGAAATCCTTGAACTTCTTATTGGATCTAGGACTAGTAAGAGACGTATCCGGA
>SDBU01009008.1_pt1 | contig 11262 bp, 10 predicted proteins | sample 2277071 | NCBI WGS metagenome assembly SDBU01 (sample SAMN10397929, study PRJNA504765) | marine sediment metagenome | isolation source: marine sediment core GS08_GC12, 126 cmbsf | place: Arctic Ocean: Gakkel Ridge, Loki's castle | collected 2008 | reverse complement strand
GTCTTTTCTCTGTCTTAACGGCTACTAACATTATTTAAATCTCCCTGTTAGTTCTCCGCTCAACCAGTTACCCTTGATCCTCACGGTTCAAGCCCCTTCTTTAGGGAGGGGTGATTGACTAACTTACAGCTTCTTCTGTATTTTCTTCGTCTTTTTGATCTTCTTGAATAGTAACTTCAGCTTCAACTTCTTGAGATTCTTTAATTTCATCAATAGTTACTTCTTCTTGAGCTGGTTCTTCAAGCACTATTTCTTCATCCGCTGCAAAAAGTGGTAAAGCTGCAAATGATGCTACAAATAAAATACTCATTAATCTTTTCATATTTTTCTCCTTTTTTAAAAATATTTTATGACAAAAATTGCCATTGTCGTATCAAAGTCTAGTTTTTTTTGTTTTTTTTCTCAAAACAATTTTAGAAAAAAGAGAAATTTCCTATAATTAGGTTAAGTTTTTATCATGTAACCTAAAGAGGAGTAAAAAATGGCAGAATATTGGGGTTATCACCTAGTATTGGATTGTAATGGATGCGATACGAAGAAAGTAACAAGCCGAGATAACATTTATGATTTTATTAAAACATTAGTGAAAGAGATCGATATGAAAGCTTATAAAGAGCCTATGATCGAACATTTTGCGACCCATAATCCCGATGCTGCTGGTTTTTCCTTTGTGCAGCTAATTGAAACTAGTTCTATTACTGGTCATTTAGTGGATAAAAATGGAGATGCATATATAGATATATTTTCTTGTAAGGAGTTTGAAATAGAGACTGTTAAAAAAGTAGTTGATAAGTTTTTTGCACCTAAAAAGATAAAAGTAATATTTTTAACAAGACAAGCTTAAATAAGTTTTTGAAATATCTAAATCTTCTCAAACGCTAAATTAATAAAAAATTTAATAGCTAAATTATAAAAAATAGTTTAGCTGTTTTTTTCTATTATAGATAAGTAGTTGATAACTTTAATGACGCTATCTGGATTTAAAGATATGGTATCTATACCTTTTTCAACTAAAAATTTTGCAAAATCTAATTTGTCAGATGGCGCTTGTCCACAAATGCCAACTTTAGTGTTCATCGCATGAGCGTCTTTAATTAAGCTTTCAATAGACATTTTTATGGCTTCGTTATTTTCATCAAATATCTCAGATAATTCTTTTGAGTCTCTATCTATTCCTAAAATTAGCTGAGTTAGATCGTTAGATCCAATAGAGAACCCATCAAATCTTTTAGAGAATTCTTTTGCCAATATTATATTAGAGGGGATCTCTGCCATTACATATATTTTTAAATTTTTTTCACCTCTTTTAAGAGAGTTGTCACTTAAAACTTTTAGAACTTTGTCAGCTTCTTGTATGGTTCTGCAAAAAGGGACCATAATAACTATGTTATCGAGTCCTAGAAGCTCTCTTGCTTTTTTTATAGCTGAGCATTCTAATTTGAAACCATCGATATATCTTTTGTTGTAATATCTTGACGCTCCTCTAAAACCGAGCATTGGATTTTCTTCTTTAAATTCAAATTCATCTCCGCCAATTAAATTAAAATACTCGTTTGTTTTAAAATCGCTTAGTCTAACAATTGTAGGGTTTGGGTAAACAGATGCAGCAATTTTAGCGAGGCTACGAGATAAATTGTCGATGAAATAATCTTTTTTATCTAAGTATCCTTTAGTGAGCTTTGAGATAGTTTGTTTGGTTTTTGCACTTTTGATTTTATCAAAATGGAAAAGAGCCATAGGGTGTACTTTTATAATGTTATTTATTATAAATTCCATTCTAGCAAGGCCAATCCCTTTAATAGGCAGATGCCACCAATGAAAAGCGCCTTCTGGTGACGCTATATTTATCATGATCTCAGTTTTTATTTTTGGAAGTTTCTTTAAATCAATCTCTTCTTTTTCAAATTCAATTAAACCATCATATACTTTGCCAACTTCTCCCTCTGCGCAAGAGATAGTAATTTTTTGGCCGGTTTTAATTTTTGTTGTAGCATCTGAAGCTCCAACAATTGCTGGGACATTTAACTCTCTAGAGACTATTGCAGCATGAGATGTTCTACTTCCGAGCTCTGTAATAATACCACTTGCTTTTTTCATGATAGGAACCCAATCAGGGGAGGTAGTAGTTGTTACTAAAATGGAGCCATCAATAAATTTATCGATATCCTTGATGCTTTTAATGATTTGAGCTTTTGCATGAGAGATAGCTTCTCCAATTGCAAGCCCTGTAGTTATTATTTTTCCAGGGCATGGAATTTTATAGCTTGAATAGTGCTCTTTAGTTTTTAGAGCTTGCACAGTCTCTGGCCTTGCCTGTACGATAAATAGTTGATTGGACAGCCCGTCTTTTGCCCATTCGATATCCATTGGTTTTTGATAGAGTTTTTCAATTAACAAAGCCCATCTGGATAATGTTAAAATTTCTTCATTTGTTAAAACAAATGAGTTTTTTTCTTTTAGAGTTGTAGTAATATTTTTAGTGCCATTTGGCATATAGATCATTTTCTTCTCTTTTTTACCAAGCTTTTTTTGTAAAATTGGAATTTTACTCTCATCTAAAAGAAGAGGTTTAAATGTTATATATTCATCGGGATTTACGACTCCTTGAACAACATTTTCTCCAAGACCAAAAGCGGCGGTTATTTGAATGACATTTCTAAACCCTGATTCGGTATCTAAAGTAAAAATTACGCCAGATCCAGCGATGTCTGATCTTATCATTTTTTGTATGCCTACAGATAGTGCAACTTTTAAATGCTCAAATCCCTTTTCTTCTCTATAGACAATTGCTCTATCAGTAAATAAAGATGCGTAGCAATGAATGCATTTTTTTAAAACATTTTTAAATGTTTTTACATTTAAAAAACTCTCCAGCTGCCCTGCAAAGCTAGCTGTTGGCAGATCTTCTGCTGTTGCGCTAGATCTAATTGCTACATCTGCATTTTTTAAGTTATAGATTTTGGATAGTTTTAGATACGCTTTTTTTATTTCATCTTCAATCTCTTTTGGAAACTTCCCTTTTAAAATAAGTTTTCTAATAGCTTTTCCGGTAACTTTTAGAGATGCTTTTTTGTTTTTCCTTCTCTCTAATAAAAACTCAATTTTATTTTTTAGATTGTTATGTTCTATAAACGCTAAGTAACTAAAAGCCGTTAAAGCAAAACCCATCGGAACATTTATGCTTTCTTGTTTTAATTGATTGATCATCTCTCCAAGAGAGGCATTTTTACCTCCAACAGAGGGGAGATCTTTCATGCTGATTTCATCAAAAAAAAGGATGTATTTATTTTGCATAGTGCAAACCTATAAATTGACTTTTAGCTTTTATTTTTTTTATTACATTTAAAATTTTTTGTTACAAGATATTTCATAGGGTTTATTTTTTTGATGAAAGTGGTGGTTTTTTAGTATAAAACATCTTAAGCAATTCTAATTTAGAGAATAAACTGCTTAGGTTAGCTGTTTAAATGAAGCTTTCGCAAAGTTACAACTCATTTGGAATAATAGCAGTAAATATTCCAACTAGGGTGAATTTTTGAACAAAGATATTAAACGATTATTTTAAAAAAACGATCCTCTCATTACATGAAAATAATATAAAAATTCAAAAAATTACAAGTTCTCAATTAAAATAATTTTTCATTGAAATACTTGGCTTTATATTTCTTATTTGGTATTCAAAAATTTAAGGGGTAAAAAATGTCGAGCTTACAAAAATATAGAAAAAAAAGAGATTTCACGAAAACTCAAGAACCAATGACTCGAAAGCCAAAACCTTTTAAAACAAAAGCTAAAGCCAAAACAAAAAAAAGCTCAAAAAAAAATAGCTTTGTTATACAAGAGCACTTTTCAAAGAGAAAACACTTTGATTTTAGAATTCAAATTTCAAGCTCCTTAAGATCTTGGGCTGTTCCAAAGGGTGTTCCTAAAAACACAAAAGATAAAAGACTTGCGATCTTAACTGAGAACCATCCACTTGAATATGCAAAATTTGAAGGGGTTATTCCAAAAGGGGAATATGGAGCCGGAAGAGTTAAAATTTATGACTCGGGCACTTTTGAAAATATAAAAAAAGATAAAGAGGGGAAAATTGTTCCAATAAGTAAGTGCTTTAAAAATGGCCAGATAGAGATTTTTTTACATGGGAAAAAAATAAATGCAGCTTTTGCACTTGTTAGATTTAAAGATGATAAAACTTGGCTGCTTATAAAAATGAAGAAGATAAAAAATGGTTGAAATTACAAACAAAGAAAAAATACTATTTCCTAGATCTAAAATCACGAAAGAAGAATATGTCTCTTATTATAAAAAAATAGCTAAAAAAATTCTTCCATTCATAAAAGATAGACCTCTTACTTTAAAAAGATTTCCAAATGGAATACAAGGCATTAAGTTTTTTCAAAAAAAGGTAATGGATTACTACCCAAAATGGATAAAAACTATCTTAGTTAAAAGAGAAGGTAAAACCCCTATAAAAATGCCGGTTATCACAAATCTAGATTCTCTTTTATATATAGCCAATCAAGTAGGAGAGCTCCATCCTTGGCTATCTAAAATAGATAAATTAGATTATCCGGATAGGCTCATATTTGATTTAGATCCTGAAAAAAATAACTTTTCTCAAGTTATAGATGCAGCTAAAGATTTAAAAAAGCTTTTAGATACCCTTAAACTTCCCTCTTTTTTAATGACAACAGGATCTAAGGGCCTTCATATTATAGTTCCTATTAAAAGAGAAAAAACATTTGATGAAGTAAGATCTTTTGCTAAAAAAGTAGCAACTTATTTAGCTACTTCATATCCAACTAAATACACTATAGAGACAAGAAAAGATAAAAGAAAAAAAAGGGTTTTTATAGATTATTTAAGAAACTCTTTTGCTCAAACAGCTGTTTCTGCTTACTCTATAAGAGCCATAGAATCAGCCCCTATTGCTACTCCCATAACCTTTCAAGAGTTAAATAAAAATTTGAAGGCTCAAACGTTCAATATAAAAAATATTTTAAAAAAATCTAAAAATCCCATATCTTCTTTAAACTCTAAGTCAGTATCTATTAAAGCAGCCTCTATAAAAATAGAAAAATTATTAGAAAACACTCATTGAAAATTTTATTAATATAACAAATATTTTTTATCTAAAAAATTAAAAAAGTTTATCGATGAAAAATAGCTTTTATGGTAATATATTTGTAATTGTTTAAACTATCTTAATAACGGTTTATAATAATTAATATTAAAAACTTTTAAAAGTAATTATAAATATAGGGAGAATATATATGACTTCAAATGTAAGCAATCTTGGACCATTTACAGGGCGTCAAATGAGTTGGAATGTTACAGATTCAATTAAAGAAAGATTAAGCTTAAATAGCGTTTCAAAAAATCCAAAGATTGAGCTAGCTAAAGATGTAGCAAAAAGAGCTATTGATTTTAGTTCAGATTTTTTTGTTCCTGAACTTCTAAAAGGATATTTCTCTCCTTTAGCATATTTAGGCATGCCAACTAAAGCTGCTATTGGAATATTGTATAATGGGGCAGAAGCATTGGCTCATGTAACGGTAGCTGCTAAAAAGACCTTAGAAGGAGATACGACTGAGCGTGATAATCATATTAAATCAGCTGCAAAATTTGGATCAAGGCTTGTAGCAGATGGAGCTCTTTTTGGTGTTACTATTGCTTTAGGAACTCCAGCTATATTAGCTATATCAATAGCTAATCTAATAGCTCCTAAACAGTTAAGAGAAGGAACTGAAAAAGCTTTTAGATATGTTGATGCTAAAATTGGAAGAGTAGAATCGAAATCAGAAGATGCTTTATTCAGAGCTGGAATTAGAGAAATTAATAAAAAGCTAAAAAGAGCACTAAGAAAAGCACTAAAAAGAGATATGAAGGATTTTATTGCAGAAGAAGGAGCTTCAATAGGAGCAAGTAGGTATCCTAAAAGAGGAAGGACATAAAAAGCTTAAGAAAAAAAAGTACTATTTAACTTTCAAAAGCTCATCCCAAGAAGAGGTGTATTTAAAAGACCTCATCTTAGATGAGCTTTTATATTTTCTTTGAATATCTTCAGCTGCAAAAAAAACAGCTTTTTTATTAGATTTTTTATTTATCTTATCAATAATTTCCATAAGAGAGTCTTTATTTTGATCACTTATTTTTGAGAAAAAATCCATTTGAGGAAATTTTTTGTCTGTAAAATCGCTTAGTATTATCCCAGCTTTTTTATATAAAAAACCCGGTTTAAAGATCTTTTTAAGCCCCTTTTTCGCATATGAGATAAGATCAGGGGTGTAAGAGGTTGGATTTGATAGAGTTATTTGAGAGGAGTTTGAATAAAAAAGATCTTTTGAATGAAAACTAGTTGTTATAAAAACTGATATGAAATTTGCATGCATATTTTGATCTCTTAGCTTTTTAGCTCCTATTGAGATAAAAGAGCTAATCGCTTTTTCTAAATCTTTTAAATTATCTATTTTTTCTGCAAAAGATCTAGAAGTGCAAATAGACTTTTTAGAAGGAGGAATCTGATCGATCTCTATGCATTTTACTTCATTTAGCTCTAGAGCTGTTTTAACAACGTTTACAGATAGGTATTTTTTTATAAAATCACTATCTTTCATAGCAAGATCATTAGCTGAATATAGCCCAAGCCTATAAAGTCTTTTTTTTAATTTAGATCCAATGCCCCAGATGTCATCTAAGGGAGTTTTTTTTAAAATATTTTCGATGTCATTTTTCTTAGTTAAGATACAAAATCCGCTGTTTTTTTTAGCTATCTCAGAGGCTAGTTTAGCGAGAGTTTTTGTTTTAGCTATTCCGATAGACACTTCTACTCCTGTCCATTTATACACCCTTTCTTTGATGTTTTTGGCTAGGTTCGAAAGATAATGCGTATCTTCTATATTTGCCAAAGATAGCTCTAAAAAGGCTTCATCTATCGAATATATTTCCATCGGAAACAAAAAACTCTCTAAAGTTTTCATAACTCTTTGAGACATATCTCCATAGAGGGAGAAATTTGAAGAAAAAACATATATAATCTTTTTTTGAACTAGTTCCTTATATTCAAATATAGGAGCTCCCATTTGGATGTTGAGTAATTTTGCTTCTTTAGATCTAGCTATTACGCAACCATCATTATTAGATAAAACCACAACAGCTTTATTCTTTAACTTGGGATTAAAGATTTTCTCAGAGCTAGCATAAAAATTGTTACAATCGACTAAAGCAAACATTTCTGTAGTATAAATTATTTTAAATAGTTTTATGGATCACATATGTCACTACCCCAAAAACTTCAAAATCCATCTCTTTTGTTATTTTCATAGGCTTGTATTTTGGATTTTCAGAATATAAAAAAACTTCTTTATTTATGATTCTAAGTCTTTTAACGTTAAACTCTCCTAAAAAATTAGCTATAATAATTTTTTTATCAACAGGTTCTATTGATCTATCAACTACCAATATATCTCCCTCGGATATTTGAGCTCCAATCATTGAGTCTCCCTTAACTTTAACAAAAAAACTAGCAGGTGGGTTTTTTATTAAAAGCTCGTTTAAATCTAAGCTATTTTCCAGGTAATCATCTGCAGGAGATGGAAATCCCGCTTGAATAGGTGTTAAAAAAAGTGGTATTTTTAAAGAACTTTCTTTACAAGGCTTGTTGTTTTTTTTATCCATAACAATTTAATTATAAAAATTAAATATTTTATTGCTATATAAATAATTATTTTAATTTTTTAAATACTTGTTTATATATAATTATAATTGAAATGTTAATAATAAAATGTTATAATTATATAAAAATTAACATTATAATAATACATTAAATTAAAATAAGGATATAAATTGTTGTGGGTATAAATGTATCATCATTAAGTATGAAATTTGTAAAGTATTTGAGTCCTATAGGTCAAGAAACTATTTCGCGTATAAACAAAAAACGTTTAAGGTTTTTAAATACAATCAAAAATGCTTTAGAGAGTTTAGCTTCTAATAAAAAGAAGGAAATAGGAAGTTTATCATTTAAGAGAGTTGAATGCTTTTCTGATAAGGATGCTACTGAAAAAGGTTCATTGGAGTCTACTTCAAGTGATTCTGAAAGCGGCGGTGTAAGTCTTATGGGTGAAGAGGCGGCTGTAGCAGGGAGGAGAGGTGAGATTTCAAAAGCTAAAGGAGAGTCAATAGGGATAAATTTTGAACTACAAGACAAAGACAAGAAACTTTATTCAGAAGAAGGAGAGACTCTAGGAGTGTGGAGTTTTGATGCTTCAGAAATTGAAGGAAAGTCAATAGGGATAAATTTTGAACTATCAGACAAAGAGAAGGAGCTTTATTCAGAAGTAAAAGAAGTAGTAGAAGCAAAAGAAGAAGAAGTAGAACTAAAACCAAAAGAAGCAGTAGAAGTAGAAAAAAAAGAAGTAAAAGACGTTAGCGCAAATTTAAACCCTATAAAATGGAAAAACGCACTAAAAGTTAGTTTAGCTCTAGCTTCCATCGCAGTAGTAGCGTTTAGTTATTATTATTTCAGTTCAATCTCGAATGAGAGCTCAGAACTGGCTGCAACCTATATGACATCTTCTGTGACATGTGCACGAGAGATGGGATTAGAAGGAGGCAATGGCACCTTTACAGACGGCCCTCCACCAATCTTTAATAGAGGCGAAAGAAATAACTTAGCGGGAAGCCTGTTCTCTGGCTCAGTGTTACAAGAATGTCCTGAAAAAGCTAGTAATGTTAGTTCAAATCCATATCCAATAATAGGACCTGTTGTGAGAGCAGCTAGGAATGCAACAGAAGCTATAGTTAAGAACGGATCAGAAAAGATAGCTCAGCTGCCTGCAGGATATGCTAGAGGGTCAGTTGAAGCAGGAGTGCAGTTTTTTAAAGCTACTATTGGTCTTTTTGGGCAAATACTTGCGATGAGTGTAGCTAGATAAAACATTTTCTATATGGCTTAGTAAAGCCATTATATTATTAATGCTAATAATATTTTTTTTAATGTAGTTAAAGTTTGTATATAAAAAATAAAATAAAAATAAAAATCAAAATCAAAATGATTGTTTACAAAAAATGCATCTAAAAAACTTAATATCTAAAGTTAAAAATAAGGTTTTGCTTTTCTTTAAATTTTCATCTAAAAAATCAAGAAAATATCTATTTAAGAAGTAAAAAAGGAATTTTTTCACATAGAATTTTATGAAGGTATTATTTTTTATTCTAAAAGCAATAATAAGTTATTAAAGCAAATTAATATTTTACTTTTACAATACAGTTTTTATAGATAATTCTGTTGAATTTTTCGCTGATATAATGTTATAATTGTTGCAAATAGTTAAAAAATAGTTAAGTAAAATATATTAAATAAAATAATAAAGATAATACGAGGAGAAATTTTATGTCATCTTCAACTAGTGTACAATTAATGAGTTTGCCAATTGCTAGCTCAAAAAACATCAATCAAAAACCTTTGCCGCCAGATGCAGTTAAAACGGTTGGTAAAGTGCGTCTTCAAGTAGTTGACGTGTTTTCAAAAATATCTGCATTTTTCAATGTTTTGAAAGATAGCCTTTTTGGAAATTCAAAATCATTTAAAGAAAATTATAAGAATTTAGCTTTAGACACAGCTTACGCAAAAAAAATGACGCTTTATTCAGATAAAAAATTAAACTCAGATGAAAAAGCTTTTTTGAAACTTATTGGACAAGACATATCTTCTTTTGAAGATTTAAAAGGTCTTAATGGCAAAATTAAAAAAGATCAAAATGTTTTTAAACTTCTTAAAGGTATTGCATCTAAAGCAAGCAAAAAAGACATTGAAAAACTACTAAAAAAAGTGAAAGCTGAATCTCCAAAAAACTATAAACTAGTATTAGAAGCTGCAATTGGACTAGCTGCTGCTCAAGAAGCCTCAGATGAAATTAAGAATCTTTTAGATCCTAAATTACAAAAAGTAGAAGATAATCTAGATATGAGACCTGAATATAAAAAACCATCTACTAAAAAAGCAATGATACCTAGAAGAGAAGAATCTACACCGAAAGCAGAAGGATTAACAACAAAGAAAAAAATCCTCGTTGGAGGGGCTGTTGTTGCAATAACTGCTGGTGTCGCTGCTGGCATCTATTACACTGTGCTAGGAAGCGTCCCTGCGGTGGTGTCTGTAATGGAAGCTGCTGCTAATAATTTATCACTGGGAGATGCTGTTGCTACAAGTAGCCTAACAACTGGTGGAGCTGGAACAAAAGTTCTGAATGTATTTACAGGCGGTGTTTCAAGTCTTCTTTACGTTAGTACAAACAGATAACATAAAGATAAAGTTATTTTATCTTTTCATAATTTAAAAAAAAACTAACATTAATTTTATAAAAAATTAATGTTAGTTTTTTTTTATTAATTTACATTTATAAATAATTCTCCTTGAAAACGTGAGTACTAAAAAATATTTTAATTCTCAATTAATTTGCAAATTTATATCATAAAATGCTATATTGTTCGCAAATTTCAAGTATTTTAATAAACAATATGAGGTAAAAAAATGCCTATATCTTCAGCAACAAATCAAGTAAATTTGCAGTCTTCTTTATCTACTCAAAAGGTGCGTCAATTGCCGCCTGATTTAGAGACAGTTGTTGGCAAAGTATATCTTAAAGCTATTGATATAATCTCAAAAATTAAGGCTTTTTTCTTAGCGTTATTTTATGGAAAATTAAGTAGTTGGAAGGTTTTTGAAAGCAACATAAATAGAAGATTTGAAGAAATATCCGAAAATAAAAAATTTAAACTTTATGATAAATACAAAAAGCTTGCGTTAAGCTGTGGAGACACGCTAGAGGTAGAATATAGAGCAGAGAGTGAAGAAGAAGTTAATTCTTTAAAAGAGTCCAATAAAAATCTAGAAGCATTTAAAACATTTAAAATAAAATTTACAAATGAAGAAATTGAAATAATAAAACCATTTTTGGAAGAGATATCATCTAAAGAGACTCAAAATGCTTCAAATATCTTGATAGATTTAAATAAATTTTTAACAAGCGAGAAGATCTCAAAAGATGTTAAAGATTTAATAGATCAAAAATTAAGTCAATTACCTGAGTATCAAACATTAAAAAAGAATTTAAAAGAAAAGCTAGAGCAAAGAAGACAAGATCAAATAAATAAAGGAAATCAAATTAAGAGAAATGAGTCTTTAAAAAGAACAGCTATAATTACAGCTTTAGCTATTGCAACAATAGGTATTGGTTTTGTTCTTTATCAATATTT
>SDBU01009007.1_pt1 | contig 11262 bp, 13 predicted proteins | sample 2277071 | NCBI WGS metagenome assembly SDBU01 (sample SAMN10397929, study PRJNA504765) | marine sediment metagenome | isolation source: marine sediment core GS08_GC12, 126 cmbsf | place: Arctic Ocean: Gakkel Ridge, Loki's castle | collected 2008 | reverse complement strand
TCGGGTTTTAATAACTTAATTTGTGCTAGTTTTCTAAAATAATTTTGGAAATCTTCATAATTTACAATTCCCTCCTTCAGTAATTCAATTAAGATTATTTCTGATGTCTTGGGTTTTAATCCAGCATACAGGGCCATAGTTACTGCATGATGATCATCTGTTACTAAAATTCCATCGAGTTGTAAGCATAATTGTATTGATTCATCTTCTCCTTTACCTACATTTTTTGAAAAAATACTCTTTCCTCCTTTAAGTTTCACTTCTTTAATTACATTCCTATTAAAGTTATCCTGTAGCATCTTAGCATCAGAATATTTTTGTTTTTCTGAAATTAATTCACTCTTTACTATTGGACTAACGTATACAGTCCCTAAGTGTACCAATTTTTCTTTAACGTTAAGTTTCGTTAAATAAATTAGAGAGCAAGCATCATATATGAAAATTTTCATTATAATTAAAATAGCAACGCTAGCATAAATACTTTATGATATCATTTCATAGCATATAAAACTAATAGAACGAAATGGTTTCTAACTGAAGATAATCTACAAAAAGCTCAAAGTATAAGTATCCCATCAATTTATGAGTTTTAGATTTACAAAAGAACAGAACTCGAAGTTTTGTGGTACTTATTTTCTAATTTGGTTAAGATGTTCTATATTCTTTAAGATTGTTTGAGCAAGTGGGCTATTTCCCAAACCAATTTGGGTAAGAAGATTATATGCTTCATCATATTTCTCTAAAGCTGAAGTAAAATTCTTCGCATAAAAATCAATTGTCCCTAAATTATTTGTCAGAGTGGCAATTCCTACTAAGTCTCCTATCTCTTGGCAGATTTGTAAACTTTGAGTGTATAATTCCGTGGCACCTTTGTAATCTTTCTGATCTTGTAAAATCATCCCTAATTTCTGAAGTGAATTTGTTTGAATTGCTAAATCATGAGACTTTCTACCAATCTTTAAAGCTTCTTCTAATACTTGCGAGCTCTTTTTATATTTTTGTTTTTGATAGTAAACATCTCCCATATTAATGTAAATATTTGCTTTCCCAAACTCATAACCAGACTTTTCGTAAATTTTAAGAGTGTTCTCCCAGATTTTCAAAGCTTTGTCCATCTGTCCTTGATAATAGTATACTAACCCAATATTAGCAGAACTATTCGCTTCAGCTATAGTATCACCACAATTTTTCGCTATTTTTTGAGCTTGATTCAAGAAATTCGTAGCTTCCGCAAAATTAGATAATTTAGTGTGAAGCATTCCAAGATTATTTAGTGTTGACGCTTCACCAGAAGAGTCTTTAATTGTTTTGGATATGGTAAGGGCATTTTGTAAATATATTGATGCTTGATTAAAATCTCCAAGTTTCATCATAAGATCCCCTAGTACATTTAAGCTACCCATTTTACCATCATAATCATGCAATTGATCATTTATCATAAGTGATTCTTCGAAATGTTTTATAGCATCTTCAATTTTCCCCATACTAACTTCTATCATTCCAATAATCATCAAAAGATCCCCTTTATCTGAGAGTTTTCCTAGAGTTTCTGAAATCCTAAGAGCTTTCAATGAATAATCCAAAGCTTCTGAATTTTGATTTAAGTTCTTAAGTATAGAACCTATATTTCTAAGAACAATTCCTTGTTCATTTAAACTCCCTTGAGATTCAAAGAGTTGTAATGCTTGTTTGAAATAATCTAGCGCTTCTGAATAGCTTGTCTGACTATTAAATACAATTGCAATATTGTTTAGGGCTGCAGCAATCCATTCCTCATTTCCCAAAGACTTGGCTTGCGAGAGAGCATTCTTGAATATCTTTATGGCATCTGTATGTTTTCCACTCGAATCTAACACTTTCCCTTCCAAGATCATTGCTCTTACTTCTAAGGTTGAGTTTCTTGTTTTTTTAGCAAATTTTAAAAGTTGTCTAGCACATCTTAAAGAATCTTCGTATAAATTATAATCGTGATATATTTGTTGAGGTATGAGGAATCTAATACTCTCATCTTCAACTTTAACATTTTCCTTCAACCATGCTTGAGGGGTTAGATTAAAGTTAACATTAGAAATGGAATAACCACTTGAGGAAACTAATTTGGCAAATTCTGAAGTATTCATCTCAACTTTATACACATGAGGAATATTCGTCTTATCTTTAATATCAATCAGAATTTGATCTACTTTCTTTCTACTTCCGACGCCTGAACCCTCCACTTCAAAAATTTTTGAATCATCTGAGGTTATATGATCAATCCAAATAACTGATTTTAATTCATGTAGAACTTTAAGCGTAGGGACTACATCAAAATCATCACTTCCAGAATAACCCATGACTATTAATGTACGCCCCTTAGAGATATTATCAAATAGTTCGCGCTTAAAGGGTTCCACTTGAAAAACATTTTGTCCCTGTTTATTCGAGCCAAAAGCCTGAATAGTTGCTATCAAACTGGCTTTGGTTGATTCATTTGTAAGCAAATTTTTAGTAGAGCCATGAATTTTATATAATGTTTTTTGACCTTCCTCGTATAATTTCTTTGGATTTTTTAAAATCTCAAAATCTTCTCTAGTTATTACTATTCTTATATCCTTGCTTGGGATTCCAGAATTAATCATCGCATGCTCGATCAAGAGATCAAAATTAGTAGTCATGACGAAATTACCTTTCTCAATCATTTTTGCTAAAAAATAATGAATTAAATTTGGTTTATCGCATTCTGCATAATAATCAATGGTTTTTAATGTCGGATCAACATTATCTCTGACAATCTCGACTAAAGACTCAAATCGAAGTTCTGATAAATTTACGAGTTTCTTGCAATCCTGCTTGGTACTTACATGTTCGATTATAGCATCCATCATAGCACGTCCAGCAGGAAGAGATGATGGGGAATTGATTGAGCATCCTGCCCCAACTAAAAAAGTCAAAGGATAGTTTATTAGTAGTTCTTTTATATCAAAATTTACTTCTTTCATTTGTCAAATCTTAACTTATGAGAGTTCTTTTTCTTATTATCTTTATCAAGATCTAATTATTTTAAAATTTTAGCTACAAATTTATCGTATAATATTTGACCGACCTCCTTGCATTTTTTTAAATTTGCTTAGCATTTACTGCTTATTTGCTATTAGAGACCATTAAGAAAAGTCGTAAATGGTGATCTAAGATTCTATTACATCCATGGAAGCAGGTGGTCGTAACTTTCTTGAACTGACTTTTTTAATAGAGGAGCATCCGTTGGATTATAACATCTAATTATTAAGTTAGCGGTTTCAATCCGGTAAGCAGGGTCGGACGATGATTCTGCCATACTTTATTTCAACAAATCTAATGGGAATTACAAGATAATAATTGATTATTTATGTAAAATCTGTAATCTTTTTACTCCCGTTTTCTGATTCAAGAAACAGTAATTTTTGCTTTATTTTGATTCCCCCACCATAACCAGTCAAAGATCCATCAGAACCTATTATCCTGTGACAGGGAATAATTACAGCAATAGAATTTTGACCATTTGCATTAGCAACCGCACGCACTGCTGTAGGTTTTCCAATTTTTTTAGCAATTTCAAGATAAGAAGCGGTCTTTCCAAATTTTATTTGTAATAATGTATTCCAGACTTTTAATTGAAATAGACTTCCTTGAATATCTAAAGGAACCGTGAAAATCTTTAAATCTCCATGCAAATACTTTTCTAATTCATTTTCAGCTAATTTAATGAATTGAGATGTTCCATAGGTTACAGAGTCTCCATAATATTCATGAATTCGTTTAAGGATTCGTGGAAAACTTTTTCTAAATTTAAAATCGAGTAAACATAATCCTTTTTCAGATGATCCAAATACCATGACCCCAATCGGTGTCTTTACCTCTTTAAAAACTAAATTAGATTTTTTCAAATTACTATTTAAAGGGATAAAACAAATAAAAGGCTATTTAACATCTTGTTTTTCTGCTCACAATTAAATATAAATTATAATTTCATATACAAAAGATTTACTATGATGCAGACCATAGAAATTTGTTGGACCCGGAAAATTTTTTAAATGAAGCCATTTTTGAACAATTTCAGATTCTAAAAGATCACTTCTGAGTTTCTCAATATTGTAATTAGTTGGATCTTTGGCTAATTCAGTAACAGTTTTATAACCTATGATTGGTCCACCATTCTCTAACAGCCAATTAATTAATTCAGTGAAATTCATTTTATTATCACATTGATCTTAATGCAAAATGTCCTAATAAAATATATTATTATATCAGAGATTTATCTTATCACTTTGTAGTTTATTGCTTTTTTAAAGTCAAAAAAAGAATAATTTTAGATGTCAAATGAAATACTTATACAAGAACGAGGACGACTTTAGAGTCGAATTTCTATAATATGAATAGAATTTATGCTTATATAATTTTTATTCTAGTTTATAACCATTTTCTAAATAATAAATCCATTTTATCGCTCCCAAATTCTCGAAATAACCGAATATTATAGATTAAGCAGTCTTCATTATTTAATTTCTTCAAATAACTTTTTAGATTGCTTCAGATCCTCTTCCATTTCAGGATCAGTTAAAGAAGGGGCTTGAATCTTTTCACGTTCAACATATTCCATCATTTTATAAATCGATACTTTTGCTAAGGTAGCTGCCTCTGCTATGCTTACTAATCCCTTCCGATATTTCTCACCACTCTCTTTCAATCGATATTCTTGAATTTGGGCAAGAAGAAATTTTCGAATTAGAGATGAGCGATCCATGCGTTCTCTTTCAGAGATCTCGTTTAATTCTTCAATTTCCTTCTCATCTAATCTTGTTGAAACTACATCAGTCATTTTTTATTCTCCTCCATTTCTTGAAGTTTTTTCATATAGAACAAAATAGATTTTGGTTTTGTTGCGTTTACTGATTCTAATTTATTTAATATTAGTAAAAAATCTGTTTTTTTTAATCGATTTTGATTTAACTTTTCAAAATAGAAGTTATCAATCCTCATTGCTTTTAAATTCTCATTAAGGAATTTCTTATAAGCCTTATCGTCAGATGTCAGACAAATTCCTTCTTCTATTGTTAACAGATAACAACTAGTTTCTCCTGGATCAATAAAGCGGAATAAATCTTTTGATACATCAATAGATATGACAGGAACTCTGTTTTCGTTTAAAATCTCTTCAGCTTCAATAGCATCAGGATAATAGTTTGCTTTACCATTAATTACTACTTCTTGATATACACTCGAATCTATTACAACTGGAAACTCCACTATTTCTATAAAATGATTGAACAATTTTGCTTTAATTAAGTATATCAGAGTACACGCATCTAAAATCCATCTCATTATAAAATATATACAACAGCATACTTATAAAACTTACGATTGTATACGCTGGTTCTTAGATTTAACAAATAATAAAATTGTTAAAATTGAGAACCTTGAGTCTCCTATGCATTTATCAATGGTAAATTGGATGATTCAACCTGCCATTCAAAAAAATATCTCATCCAAACGGTCCTCTGGACCTTAATTATTTATTAGTTAAAATTGATAGTAATTCTTTAAAGAGTAAGAATTTATTAGAAATATAAGTACTCTTAATTACATTTTAACATAAAAAAATTAATACAATGGTAAAAACCAAAGAAGAGATTCTCGAGAAACTTAAAAAAATAAAGAAAAAGCTCAAAAGTGATTATATGGTAGAATTAATTGGGCTTTTTGGCTCATATGTAAGCAATAATCAAACTGCTGCCAGTGATATTGATTTTTTAGTAGAATTCGATAAAGAAGCTGATTTAATTCATTTTATAGCTCTTTCTCGTTACTTAGAAGAAATTTTTAATGCAAAAGTGGACATTGTTTCAAAACCTAGCCTAAAAGAAGAATTAAAGCAAAATATTCTTAATGAGGTCATTTATGCCTGAGAAATATAAAATTTATTTGAGGGATATAGACACTTCTATAGAAAGTATAGAAAAATTTATCCAAGGAATGACCTTCGACCAATTCTTGAATGACGATAAAACTTCCAGTGCTGTAATACGTAAATTTGAAATTATTGGAGAGGCTAGTAAAAGCATACCTGAGGAATTAAAAAAAAAATATCCACAAATTCCATGGAAAGATATTGCAGGAATGAGAGACAAGTTAATTCACGCCTATTCTAGGGTAGATCTAAGTTTAGTTTGGAAGACAATTCTTAAACGATTACCAGAACTTAAATCCTTTATTAATGATTTCTTAGAGTAATATTAAGTACTACAGGGATATTACTCTCATATAGCTAACTGTCAAGAATAAATTGCACTAATTTCTATAATATTTACACGTACTAAATTATATTTTTATTTGTAAGAAGAGGTTAATGAGTGTGAATTCGTGAAATATTAAATGACTATTAATCCACAGTCCAATAATATTTTAATACTCACAATCTAATTTATATACTGAAATCTTGAGAGAATAGAGTTTCTATAAATGTCAAGAATAGTATTTAACCAGTCGATTAACGAGCATATTTTTAAAAGCTTGAACATCTTTCCAAGAAGTTGCGCATCGTATATTATTTCCATTTTCACTTATCTTAGTAATCCCTTTATCAGTGACTTCAATCTTTAAATCTTCAATATTTAGTAACTCTTCAGAAAAACCGAGATAAATTGCCACCGTATCAAATAGGATCGAGGTTTTTTTATCTTCAGTGATTAATTCGGTTAAATTATTTTCCTCAGCCCATATCTTATAATTTTCCTTGATTAATTTGACAATAGTATTATCGCAATTCATAATGCGTTCGAAATTATCACCAGATAACACGATGTTTCCACACGTATCCAATGGAGTAATGGTTTTCTCCCATGGTGCTTGAAACACGTCTCTACATGCTTGAATATTACGTATCACGTTATATTCGGGGTGTGGAGAAGGCGCCTCCTTGTATCCAATTCGAATACTTCCATGCATTCCTACAAATCGGGCATTCTCTGTAATATTGGGGTTCATTTTAAGTGCCCCTGCCACGGTTCCCAAAGGACCAATGGCAATGAGCGTTACGGGGTCAGGAGAGTCCATTATCGTGGAACTAAGAATTTTCATTCCGTTTTCATGGATAGATCCAGGATATTGTGATAATTCATAATCCTCAATCCAACGATACAATTTTCCTTTTTCCAGATTTTCTGAAGGACCAATCCCTATAGGAATGTCCGTGCGTTCTGCAATTTCGAGAAATTTAGCAACAAGCTTGGCTTTTATCGTGGTATTGTCTGATGATGTTGTAATTAGTTTTACATCTAACTCGGGACACTTCAATATTAAGCCCAAAGCCCATGTATCATCAATATCCATACCAATATCGGTATCCAGGATTACTGGAATTTTTTTACTGCTTAGACTTCTCATCGCATCTTGTTTTTCCTTTCATGATTAAATATAAATGCTAATTTTAATAGGAATGTATTAAAAATTAAAAATTACATGATAATAGTGGTTGAGCGAGAATCATCAATACAAATTAATTTAAGTGAACCTATTGGAAAAGTTAATCCCTTCGTGTTAGGACAATTCATCGAACATTTCCCTCGCCAAATTTATGGTGGATTTATGAAGAGGGATCCCCTTATTCTGATTCAGATGGTTATCGCTTGGATTTAGAAAAAGCAATGAAGGATCTTGATATTCCTGTATTAAGATGGCCTGGAGGTAATTATGCTAGCGGATATCATTGGAAATTGGGTGCTGGACCTAAAAATGAACGTATAGCTCGTAAAAATCCCGTTTGGATGAAGAAGTTTCCTAAAATAATTAAAATTTATAACTGATGATTTTTCGGTTAATTAATTTGTGAAATTGTATGGGATTTTAAAATTTATCAAGAAATAGGAATTAATTGAAATAATATTCTTTTACCGTATACTTGAAGTATATTTGGCATTTTAGAAGGAAGTATTGCAGAATTAGGACATCCATTTATTTTTATTTAACAGAATATTAATTCATCTTTAAAATGAGTTTTAAAAATATAAATACAATTTCGATTTATTATTAATTATTGAAAAAAGGGAATGCAAAATTTGAGTCAAATTAAGTATAAATGTGAGATCTGTAGACAGAAATTTAAAACCCCTACGGGCTCGACGTCTAAGAGACATTTGGATGGGAAGAAACATCAAAATGCTCTGAAACGGCAAGGTGTAGTAAAACAGCATAAACGTCCTGATTTATTACATGAGATTGTATTATATAATGCAATTTTTAAACTAAAAAATCCTTCATACTCGAATATTTTAAGAGTTTTTTCTTCATTTGGTATTAATTCAGAATTAGCGTTGAATACAATTATAAAAAAAATTGCTGAAAAAGATGTATTAGTAAAAGGAATAAAAGATCCTAAATATGAAAAAGTCCTCAAAATTATTATAGATGAAAGGAAAAACCAATATCCGATTTCAATTACAATTGAAGAAGCTTTTCGAAAATTTCGTGATTTAGGTTATAAATATGCTCCTGAATTGATCGATTTTTTTACAGAGTTATCTCATAGATATCCCGATTTTCTTACATTAAGTCCATCTAAGATTGGAATGTCCCCTGATTTAATTACCTTTAAAAATATTTTTATTGATAGTCTAAAATTTTATCCAAACAATAACTGGGATTTATAAATGAATATTTACCAAGAATTCAAATCAATTGTGAATAAATATTCTTATCGTGAAGAAAACATTAAGAAGATATTGAATATATTTGAAGGGATAGGAGAAAATCAAATCATCTCTAGTGATATTATACCAAACTCCCTACGAATAAAAGAGTTTTTAGTACTATCTGATAACATTGAAAGAGCACTTAACATTATACACAGTAAAATAAGAGAAATACAACAGGATGATTTAATTAATTCTGGAAGTCTTTTTTATTTCTCTCAATATGGGGGTAGTAAAACTCAATTTCTAAATTTAGTGGAAAACGAAACTAGTTTAGAATTTTCAAATGTAATTACAATTTTATTTGATGATTTGTATCAAATTAACCCAATCAATATGTTTGACAAGATATTTAACCAGATTATCCAATTAGTCTCCAAAATACCTAAAATTAGTGAGGATAAAATAAGATACAATGATTTCTCTACGGAACTCCGCAAATATATAGGTGAAATTCAAGTAGCAATCCAACAATCAAATAATCTTAAACAAGCTGAAATATTGGTAGAAAAATTACGACGTATAAGGAATCCAGAATTAAAAGTCGTTCTAAATGAATTGGATGAACTATTACATTCTACTATATTAGTTGATAGCCTTGATATATTAAATAGGGTTATTACATTGATGCAATATTGCTCTAATTTCGGTTTTGTTTTCTTGTTCCTCTTTGATGAGGTGGATTTATGGCTTGAAAAAAAAGAGGATGAACTTAGGTTTAGTAATGAATTTGAAAATATCTCAAAATTGATGAAAAAAGTTTTTGAAATTTCAGACAATCGAGTTAACATTTTTATGGTTTTTGCGTGTACTGATCGAGTTAATTTCCTATTACAAACTATGCAAGCTCGTTTTGAAACTACATCTCCTGTTGCAAGTAGATTAAATCGGATATATAATCCCTCAAATAAGATATTAGAACCTGGAAATTATGGTAATAAAATAGAAAGAGCACTAATTAATCTTTCAGCATTTTATCATTTAGCAAATAATCGAATTGAAATTGACACGGAGATCATTGAAAAGATTATCCCTAAATTAAGTAAAAATTATAATTATCTTTCAAGACGTATAGCCAATTCTAAAATGATTGGATTATTAAAGAATTATACTTTACTTTCACAACCGATTAAATTAGGTTTAAGAAATTGGAAGAGCAATACTCAGCAGTGTGGAAATCTACTCCAAACCCATTTACCAAGTATCTTAAACCGATTATCAATAAAATTTATAAGAAAGGACATTTTTGTGGATCCAAATAAATCGATTTCTCGGGATAAAATTGATGGATATTTTGTGAATTATTCACTAGAAGATAAAGAAATCAAGACATTTGTAGAAATCAAGGTATCTAAAGCTTTTAAAGGAGATAAAGCATACCAAACCTTACAATTTTTGCAATTAAACAAAGAAAAGGAATTAGTATTAATTGTCTTTAGTCCAATTACGATTGATAATTTACATAAAGCGATAAACCAATATGCTGAAAATGAAGGTTATGAAAAATCGGTTTATGAAAGATTGAATATAATATTAATAGACAATCCATTGGCTTTCTGTGCTATAAACGGAATTTCGAGAGTAAGTAGCGATTCTTCGAAACTAGCCGATTTTTTAGACGCTTTTGCTAACTGGCTTGAATTTTTTGGGGATTTTTCTTCTCAATTTCGAGAAATAAAAAGAAAAATTGGAATTGACATAACTAAAAAAGTTCCAAGACCTGAACCTACTGAATCAGGGTCAGATAGTACGTCAATTCCGGAACTTAATCCAGATGAACAGACTTCCGTCAATCTACTATCAAATTTATACCATAGGAGGAAGTTTACTCCCTCAGGAAGAATGAATAAAACAACTATTCAAAAATTTATTGATGATCAATCTCTTGGAATAGCTGATCTTGAAAAATATTTAGAACTTATGGAAAGAGTAAAAATTATTGAAAAAATAACAAACGCCCAAGTCGTATTTTCTGCTGATATAATAAATTTAACATCAATAGAGGAACTTCAGAAAAAATCTAGTAACTTATTTCAAAGAGTACGTCAGAATACTGGAATCAATAGTTTTGTGTAAAATTTCCTTTATTATTCAGATAAAAAGAGCTAAAGATTTTCTATCCTATTAGGAATCCCCAACCTCCCAGATTATAATTTAACCCAACTAAAAAACCAATTATACCTGTTACAAGAGAGAGAAAGATAAAAAATATCAATTTTTTTATTCTTTTTTTCTGGACTCTTTTTTTCTCTTCTCTCCTCTTTTCCTGATTCTTAATCTTAATTCAGTTAAGAGTTGCATTAGCTTATCTTTACTTTCCTCTAACTTTACTTGCGATGTTTCATGAGGATCAATTTTAACAATAGCAGGAAGAGTAACGCCCTTCACTTCAAAGGCTATTCCATCAGGAGTTTTTCTTAATTTTTCAATATTGATCAATTGAATTTCATAATAATGAGACAAATCAGTTCCAAACTTACCCATTTTGGGTGATGGTCCATTCAATCCAGAAATTTTGATCTCACCTTGCGCAATAACTCTATCATTAGTAATATGAATT
>SDBU01009006.1_pt1 | contig 11264 bp, 10 predicted proteins | sample 2277071 | NCBI WGS metagenome assembly SDBU01 (sample SAMN10397929, study PRJNA504765) | marine sediment metagenome | isolation source: marine sediment core GS08_GC12, 126 cmbsf | place: Arctic Ocean: Gakkel Ridge, Loki's castle | collected 2008 | reverse complement strand
TTAGATCCAGCTTTGTTAAGACCAGGCAGATTTGATCGTCGTGTGGTTTTGGATTTACCCGATATAAAAGAAAGAGAAGCTATTTTGGAAATTTATGTTAAAAACAAGCCTTTATCAGATAAAATAAATTTAGAAAAAATTGCCAGAAGCACAGCAGGTTTTTCGGGCGCTGATTTGAAAAATTTAGCTAATGAGGGAGCGATTTTAGCTGCCAGACGTGATAAAACCAAAATAGATATGAAAGAATTAAATGATGCAATTGAAAAAGTATTATTGGGTCCGGAGAGAAAATCTCGAATTTTATCCAAAAATGACAGACAAGTCTGTGCTTTTCATGAAGCTGGTCACACCGTGGTGGCGAAATTTTTACCTCAGGCTGATTCTGTTCATAAAGTTTCCATCATTTCCAGGGGAATCGCTTTAGGTTATACTTGGAATATTCCTAATGAGGATTCCAGGCTGTGTTCTAAAAGTAAATTTGAAGCAGAGATTGCAACATTGTTGGGTGGTCAGATCGCTGAGAAATTACAATTTGGCGAAATGACCACCGGTGCTGAGAATGATTTAAGGCGAGCCACCAAAATTGCTCGAAAAATGGTAACTGATTTTGGGATGAGCGAAAAATTAGGCCCCGCCACCTTTGGCGAAAAAGAGGAATTAGCTTTTTTGGGTAAGGAATTAACAGAACACAAAACTTATTCTGAAAAAGTGGCTGCAATAATTGATGATGAGGTTTCTGAAATTATCAAAAAAGCGGAGAGAAAAACCCAAAATATTTTGACAAAACACAAAAAGATATGGCAAAAGTTGGCTAAGATTTTAATGGAAAAAGAAACGCTTGAAGAAGAAGAGTTAAATAAATTATTTTCTTCTAAAACTAAAAAGACAATCAGAAAGACAAAAGCCAAAAAGTAAAGGGAAAAAGCTGTGATTAAATTTTTAAGCTCTCTTTTTTTACGGAAAAATTCCATAAAAGGGGCAAGTTTAATTTTAATGGCCACGCTGGTGGTTTCAAATATTTTAGGTCTTTTTAGAAATAGATTTTTGGCTCAAAAAATTACACCTCCCGATTTAGATACCTATTTGGCCGCTTTCAGGATTCCTGACCTAATTTTTAATTTATTAATTTTGGGAGCGATCTCCTCGGCATTTATTCCGGTTTTTACTAGTTATATTCGAAGAAAAGAAAATGAGACTGCTTGGCACATAGCCAGTTCTATAATTAATATCGCTATTTTGGCTTTAATTGCGGTTTGTGTTTTATTAGCCATTTTTATGCCCCAAATTATGCCTGCTATGGTCCCGGGCTTTGATCCAGCTCAGAAAATTCAAACCATTAATTTAGCCCGGATTTTATTATTAACACCGGTTTTTTTTGGTATTAGTTATATTTTAGGCGGTGTTTTGAATTGCTTTAAGCGTTTTTTGATTTATAGTTTAACACCCTTGGTTTATAATTGTTCGATCATTTTAGCCACATTATTTTTCGCCGATAAATATTCTGTTTATGGGGTGGTTTGGGGGGTAGTAGTAGGCGCTTTTTTGCATATGGCAATTCAGATTCCAACGGTCATAAAATTAGGTTTTAGCTGGCGGGCAGTTTTAGATTTTAAACATCGGGCGGTTAAAAAAATTGGCAAATTGATGATTCCCAGGGTTATTGGTTTGGGGGCCAGTCAGTTTGTTTTGATTTTTGCCACATTTCTAGCTTCATTTTGGGCAGGTAACGTTACTTATTTTAATTTTGCCAATGATATTCAGACTTTCTTTTCAGTAGTTTTTGGCGCTTCTTTTGCTATTGCAGTTTTTCCATTTTTGGCTGATTTTGCCGCAGACAAAGATAAGAAAAAGTTTTTATCGGCTTTTGGGGTGGCTACAAAGCAAATATTGTATTTTATTATCCCGGCTTCAATTTTGTTAATTTTGTTAAGGGTGGAGATTGTCAGATTGATTTTAGGAACAGGTTACTATGGCTGGGAGGCGACTGTAATTACTGCCAATAATTTAGCCGCATTTGCTGTGGGAATTTGGGCGGTCAGCTTGATACAGTTGCTGGCACGGGCTTTTTATGCTTACGAGGACACCAAAACGCCGGCTATAATATCCTTGATATCCGCAGTTTTTACTATTATTTTGAGTTTTATTTTGGCAAAATCAGAAATTGGCCAAATTCATATTTTAGGTTTTTCAATCACCACGCCTTTAAGATCTGTTGGTATATCTTTGGCAGTTAGTTTAGGCGCTATTCTAAATGTGGTTATGTTGGCCATAATTTTAAAGAAAAAATTAGGCAGATTAGAGGGTTTTTCTTTGATCCCTGCTATCTTAAAATACCTAGGTTGTGGTATTATTATAGGTGTAATAGCGCAGATTGTTAAGAATCTCATTGGTTCTTATGTTGATATGCAGACATTTTTTGGTGTTTTTGCAAAGACCTTTGGGACATTGATAATTGGTTTTGGAATTTATATTGCCTTAACTTATTTGCTAAAATGCGATGAATTTTCTTCATTTCTTGAGGTTTTTAAAAAGAGAGTCACGCCCCCTGCCGACGTTTCTATTGATCAGCAAATCGATTCCAAGCAATCTCAGCAGGAATAGAAATAAGATTAAAGATTAAAGAGCAAAGATATAGAGCAAAATTAAAAATATAAATAGGATTTTTTATCTTTTATTTTTAATTTTTTATTTTGACCGAGCACCCCGACGATAAATCGGGGCAGGAAAGCGAGGAAACGTGCCAACTTGCAAAGATTGTATTAATTTTCGATCCAGAGACACATTGGGAGGTCATTGTGCGGCCGCGGAAGATAAAACAGTAGAAGCAGATCGTGATTCAGCTGATTGTATTGCCGCAGCCTTTGAGTCTAAGGAAGAAGATAAAGATATGGTTTGAAAGATGAATCAGGCTAAAATCAGAAGCTTTGTTATTATAGCCCATATTGATCACGGAAAGTCTACTTTGGCTGACCGTTTTTTAGAATTAACTAAAACCATTCCTAAAGATAAAATGCACCCTCAGTATTTAGATAGCCTAGAACTCGAAAGAGAAAAGCAGATCACCATAAAGTTAGCTCCAGTTAGAATGGAATACACTCATAACTCAGAATCCTATACTCTAAACTTAATTGACACGCCAGGGCATGTTGATTTTTCTTATGAGGTATCAAGATCATTAGCTGCTGTTGAGGGGGCGGTTTTGTTGGTAGATGCAGTTAAGGGTATTCAAGCTCAAACCTTAGCTGTTTTAGAGCAGGCTCAAAATCAAGGCTTGAAAATCATTCCAGTTATTAATAAAATCGATTTACTTCAAGCTGAAACTGCGAAAAGACAAAAAGAACTTTCGAATTTATTGGAAATTCCCACTAATGAGGTTTTGAAAATTTCTGCCAAAACTGGAAAAGGAGTGGGGGAATTGTTAGAAAAAATTATTGAACTGGTTCCTCCTCCTATCGTTGCTTCCAAAAAAGATCCCCTAAAAGCTTTAATTTTTGATTCACTTTATGATCCTTATCGTGGGGTGATCATTTTTGTAAGGATAATTGCGGGTGTAATTAAAAAAGAAGATAATATGAAATTTGTCGCCACTGATACAATAGGCAAGACGACAGAAGTGGGGATTTTTAAACCCCAATTTTGCGAAAAATCAATTTTGTCAGCAGGAGAAATCGGTTATATTATTACCAACCTTAAAGACCCTGACAAATGTCAAGTCGGCGACACAATTGGCCTATCCCCTATCCCTAAAAATTTTAAAAAATTGCCAGGCTACTTGCGGCCCCAGCCAAATATTTTTGCCACATTATTTTCCACAAAAGGGGAGTCAGCAAAATTAAAACAAGCTTTAACTCAGTTAAAATTAACCGATAGTGCATTAGAATTTAAACCTCAAGTCTCCCCTGTTTTAGGGGCTGGGCTTAGATGCGGATTTTTGGGAATGTTACATTTGGAAATAATCCGTCAAAGATTGGAAAGGGAATATGATTTGGATCTGTTAATTTCTGCACCTTCCGTGTCGTACAATATCATCATTAAAAGCGGGGAGAAATTAAAAGTCAACAACCCTGAAAAATTTCCTCAGCCCGCAGATATTAAAGAGATCTTGCAACCCATAATGTCAGTAGAGATTTTAGTTCCCAATCAATTTTTAGGTACAGTTTCTGAATTTTTAAAACAAAAAAGAGCCAAACTTTTAAAATCTAAATTTTTAGAAAAGGATAGATCTTTATTGATTTACGAAATCCCCCTCTCGCAAATCGTTTGGGATTTTTATGATAAATTAAAAAGCATCACTTCGGGCTTAGGCTCCTATAATTATAAGTTTTTAGATTATAAACCAGCTGATTTAGTAAAATTAGATGTTATAATTTCCGGCGAAAAATTTCCCGCCTTTTCTCAAATAGTTTTTGCAGATAATGTTCATCAGAAAGCTAAAAAGATAGTTTTAAAATTAAAAAAGATTATTCCCAGACAATTATTTGAAGTTGTGATTCAGGCAGCCATAGGTTCTAAAATTTTAGCTCGAGAAAATATCCCACCCTTGCGCAAAGATGTAATTGCCAAATTGTATGGTGGCGATTATACTAGAAAAATGAAATTATTGAAAAAGCAAAAAGCCGGAAAAAAGAAGATGAAAAGTACAGGCAAAATCATTTTAGACAAAGAGGTTTTTTGGAAATTTTTAAAATAAACTTGACAACTGGTTTTGGGTTGATTAAAGTTAGAAATAGATATTGGGGCATTTTTTAATATAGGAAATATAGTCGTTAAAAAAAGTAAAAAATTAAAAATTTTTAAAAAGGAGGGTGAATGTTAAGTTTGTTAGCCCAGACTTACGATTATTCAGGTGATGCTGCTGCAGGTGTAGCCGCAGCCGGTCTTTTTGGTGGCCTTGCTATTTTTTGGATAATCTTTGGATTGATCAGTTTTGTTTTCTTTATTTGGTGGATTATTCTGATAATCGATTGTGTCAAGAGAGATTTTCCAGAGAAAAACACCTGGCTGATTATCTTGATAGTAGGTTTGATCTTCGGTTTCGTCTGGTTGGCTGATTTGTTGTATTACTTTATGATTGTGAAAAAGTATGGGAAGATTGGAGGTGGAGGAAAATCTACCCCACCAGCTAGTACACCGCCGGCAGCACCTGAACAGAAATAGAGATTTTAGAATTTGTTTAAAAGAAAATTCAGTCCGCCGAATCGACGGACTGAATTTTTAATAATCAAAAAAGGCTATCTACAACGAAGCTTGGAACTATTTTGTTAAATATAAAAACTTCGATAAGTGCAGGTCCCACTTCATTACACGTTTAATTCTATCAAAAAACCGCCTTAAGGCAAACACCTTAAGATATTCCTAGTTTCCGTGCTTCTTTAATCTGAATCAAATCAACCGGATCAATTCCATTAAGATCATTTCCTTTATAGCCTTGGATAATTTTAATTGCTTCAATATCTAATTCCACTCGATTAGTTGATGCTAAAATAAGATTTGGTTTTTCCAATTTTCCATGAGAGGGCCCTTTATTGATAAAGCATTTTCGACCATCCATAATGATTAAATCTGGTTTTATTAGAAGATTTAATTCGGCAATTTTTTCCTGCAGGCGACTGGTATGCAATCTTAACCTTTCGATTGGTTTCATAAAGCCAACTGCTAATTTTAAGCTTCCAGTAAATTGAGCTATGGAATGGGTCTTTAAGCAGGGCAACAAGATTAATTTATCTATTTCGTCCAGGACCGAGGGGATCGAGGCCTTTTTTAGAAATTTGCCCTTTGGAATTTGTTTAGGAGTCCATGGTCCATCGTTTAAAAACATAACCTTAAGATTTTTGAATTCTTTCTCAAGGGACCAAGGGTTAATTTTCCTGAAATGTTTAGAGGAACCAAAATAAGTAGGAGAGTCACCTAGAATTATTTTTTTTGGTTTCTGAGATGAAATTATTGTTAAACTTGCTTTGATGAATTCTAAATCAGATGAGGCCGGGAAGGGATCGCTTGTGTTAAAATTGGGTTTGACAAAAACTCGGTCATTGGGTTTGACAAAAGTGGATATTCCGCCAAAGGGTTCGAGTACTTCCTTAACGGCCTCAGATAAATTTTTATTAGATGCATCAATTTTGCTGATCATACATTTATTCTACTAAAAAACCGCCTTAAGATAAAGCGGTTTAGGCCCAAAAAAGGGCCCGGAGGGGATCGAACCCTCGACACCCTGCTTAAAAGGCAGGTGCTCTACCACTGAGCTACGGGCCCATATTAAATTTTTTAATAATTCTTAATTTTTCTTTATATCCTTTGGGATGCTTTAAATGCCATTTTTTTTTGAAAGCCTCTTTTTTATTATTGAATTTTTCGTAATAAATTAATTTTAAAGGTCTACGGGGAGAGGTAGATTTAACCATTCCTGAATTATGTTCCGCTAATCTTATTTTTGGATTTTTATTTGTGCATCCTGTATAAAACTTTTTATCCTTCAAACTTTTTAAAAAATATACATAATAAGTCATTATCTGCTACCCCAAAGGGGCCCCTTCGGGGCTGAGCTACAGGCCCTCGTCGAAATTTAAAAAATCTCCAAATTTCATTTCAAATATATCAGATTTGGAGATAAAAATCAACTATTAGACTTTATTCAGGCTGCTGAGTATAAGATCTTTTTCTAAATCCAGCCACTATCAAAATTATCGCCGGCAGAGCAATCCACCAATTATTAAATTTAAAAATCAAATCTGCAACATGAGATTGACTTAATAATGATTCTCGAGCTATATCATCCATAAAATAAATCACCGAAGATATTATCAAGCCTGCATTTAAAAAACTATACAAAAACAAGACAATAGTAGATCCTACCGCTCCTGCGCGGGTACTAATATATTCTCCTTTTAAAGACAACAAGACAATAAATAATCCAAAAATAGCCACTTTAATAGTAAAAGGATTGATATTCGTTGAAAACCAATCCTGTTTAGATAAAATATCAAAAACTGTTTGTCCCCAGACAGTAGTTACCACCAATGCGATATAGGTACTAATTAAGGTCGCTGCCGCTTTTTCTTTTTGCAATATAAAACCATAGCCCGTGGCTATTGCTAAAAAGATAATAATGAATAAGTCCCAGCTGGGAGAGTTCAATACCCCTCCGATTTTTTTATCTGTTTTTATCTTAAACTATTTGATTTTGTTGTCAAGTTTCAGGAGTTTCGAAAATTTCGGATTCTTCTTCAGAATTTTCGGAATCACCTAATTCTTCTAAGACTTCACCCGTGCTGGCATTAATTTGGACTGTTTTTTTATCCCCTGATTCCAAAGAATTGTAGGTTACAATCCAATATAAATAATCTTTTGGCTGAGCATGAGTTAAATTAATCGCGATCTCTAAATCCTTTTGATGTTCTTCTCGAAATTCTTTTCCACCGGCTGTTTCTGCTTTTTGGAAAGCTGTTATCCAATCTATTTCCCAGAATTGAGTGGCGATTTTTTTAGGACTTTCTCCTTTTAGAAAGTCATCTTTCCAGATCAAGGCTCTGATATAATTTTGCTCTAAATCAAAACCAATTGTCCAATATAATGTTTTCGAGGCTGCGGAAGTGAAGACATAGGTTTCGGTAATTTTTTTGAGATTTAGATCTCCCGGGATCTGGATTTTTAGAAAAACAAACTGAGCATCTTTTTCCCACTCTGAAGCCTTTTTTTTAGCTGTTGCAAGATTAGATTTTAAGATATTGTCATAATCTTGAGCTGAAATATTAGCTAAATTTTCCGTTTCTTCAATTTCTGGTTCTTGTTGAGTTTCTGGTTCAGGTTGAGGTTGCTTTCTTTGGCTAAACCAAAACCAAGCTAAAGCTCCTAAAATAATTATTGCAAAAAACACTAATATTATTTTTAATATTTTACTCATGCCCCTCACTTTCTAAATTTATTTTATAAAATTAATCATTCTAAGTCAAATATGCTAATATAGTTTTAATGAAAAAAATCCCCCCTTCTTATTATTTAATTTTTTTATCTTTAGGATTTTTTGGCGGCATTTTTGTAGCCGAATTGGTAAGATATGACTGGCGGTTTTTGTTAATCGCAGGCTTGGCGTTGTTATTTTTGATTTTATTATTTTGGAAAGATGAAAAGATAAGATTATTAGCTGGTGTCGGCATTTTATTTTTAGCTGGAATTTTTTATTATCATATTTTTGATGAATTTAGAAAAGATGAACTTAAAAATTTTTATCAAAAAGAGGTGGCTTTGCAGGGACAAATTGTGACCGAGCCCGATATTAGATCAGATAAGGTTAAATATACTATCCAGGTTTATAATATTCAAGAGAAAGAGACAAAAGAATCCCAAAAGACTACAGGTAAAGTTTTAGTCACCCACGAGCGCTATCCAGAATATCAATTCGCAGATTGGCTTAAAATTTCTGGCAAAATCCAAGAGCCTCAAAAATATCCAGACTTTGATTATAAAAATTATTTGTCTCGATTTGGAATCCATTCTATATTGACTAATTCTAAGGTCGCCAAGATTGAAAAACCATCAGAGATTAATCAAAATATATTTTTAAAATCTTGGCTCAGTTTTAAAAAATTTCTATTTAATATTAAAAAAGATTTTTCAGAAAAGATAAATCAGATATTGCCCGAACCCCAAAGTTCCTTTTTAGCTGGTTTGTTGCTTGGCGCCAAAAGAACCATGCCTCAAGATTTAATGGATGCTTTTAATCGGACGGGTACAACCCATATTGTGGTGATTTCTGGCTATAATATTACTATTATTATAAAAGCATTTATGGTCTTAACGAGACGCTGGTCCAAAAAACTGGCTATAATGTTAGCAATTTTAGGAATATTTTTATTCACTATTATGGTGGGCGGGGAAGCTCCAGTAATGCGGGCAGCTTTAATGGCTCTTTTTATTGTTTGGGCAGAAAGAATCGGTCGAAAATCAGATATTGGCATTGCTTTGATTTTGACGGCCTTAATTATGATTTTGATAAATCCAAAAATTTTACGTTTTGACTTAGGCTTTCAACTTTCATTTTTAGCAGTAGCCGGTTTAATTTGGTTTGTTCCTATTTTAGAAAATTTAATCTCCCGCCTTAAATATTTGAAATCTTTACCCGCCTTAATTTCAGAGCCATTAATGGCCACCCTAGCTGCTCAGTTATTCGCAGTACCTATTATTTTATATAATTTTCATCGTCTGTCTTTGATTGCTCCTTTAGCTAATGTTTTGGTTTTGCCTCTAATCCCATTAACTATGTTTTTAGGGTTTTTAGCTGTCATTTTGACTTTTATCTGGTTAGGTCTGGGGCAATTAATTGCTTTTGTGACCTGGCTCTTTTTGAGTTATATGATTTGGGTTGTTTTTTGGTTGAGTAGATTGCCGATGGCCTCTTTTGAAATTTCCCAGATTTCTTGGATTTGGCTTTCGGCGTGGTATTTAAGTTTACTCATATTTATTTGGTGGTATTATAAAAAATTTTTAACTCCAAAAGAGTCTCCTTCGGGGAAGGAGAAAGTTGTCTAAATTTTGGGCTAATAAAAAATTTGCTTATTTTGCTTTGGCAACCTTAGTGATTATTGCTTTATTAGTTTGGTTAACCGTTTTTCAGGCTGTCGAACGAAAAGATCGCTTAAAGCTTGTTTTTTGTGATGTTGGACAAGGAGATGCGATTTTAATTCAAATCCCCGAAAATCAAGACATTTTAATTGATGGCGGACCTGACAATTCTGTCCTATCTTGTTTGGGCGAGAACATGCCTTTTTATGACCGAAAAATTGAGTCAATTATTTTAACTCATCCAGACGCTGATCATTCGAGGGGACTTGTTGAAGTTGTAAAAAGATATGAAATAAGAGAAATTTGGTTGACTGGTGTTCATCATGATCTGGCTGATTATACTGAATTTTTAAGTCTTATTAAGGAAAGAGATATTCTCACTAAAACAGCCAAGGTGGGTGAAATAGTCTTTCAAGATGAAAAAATTAAATTAAAAATTTTATATCCCAAAGAGAATCTTGAAGGTAGAGAAGTTAGCAATTTAAATAATACTTCAGTAGTAGCTAGGTTGGTTTATCAAAATTTTTCCGCAATATTTACCGGCGATTTAGAAGAAGATAAACAAAGAGATTTAATTGATCAACCCTCAATAGAAATCTCAGCTGATATTTTTAAAGTTTCACATCACGGCTCAGCTAATGGTCTTTTGACCGAATTTTTAAGTCAAGTGAATCCAGAGATAGCGGTGATTTCTGTTGGGGAGAATAATCGCTATGGCCATCCATCTCCTAAGATATTAGATAAATTAAAAATGATTTTAGGTATCGAGATTTTTAGAACAGATCAGAATGGAGATATAAAAATATTTTCAGATGGGAAAGATTATCAAATAAGAACTCAAAAACAATTAAAATGAAATTTGGGTAAAAAAAAGAGCTGAATCTGAGTCCGACATATTGTCGGATGTGGTAATAACCACTTTCTCAGATTCAACTCAGGTGATGTCGAGTGCATTGGGTCACTCGACCGGTATTGTTGGTGTTAAGGTTTTGGCTGTATCGCCGGACTGGCCGAGGTTTGCTACTGAAGATCTAAGAACCTTACAATAGGCCCGGCCATCTTGACAGATCTCTGCCACCTCAACCTCAGCAATCATTTTGCCATTACGCCAGATGCCGAAGCAGTCCCCTTCGTATACTTGCTTTTTAGGAGCAAGATAAAGAAATTGGGGTGTCTTTGGCGCAAGACCCAGATCAGTGGCTGGAAGTAATGTTTGAGGATAAGCAGCAGTGATTTGTTTGACAAACCGAGCAACAGCTCTATCAGCTGCTCGATTCACTGCTTCATCTCCTGGGTTTGAAGAGGCAAAATTCATTCCTCTCCAGCCACCAAAGGATACATTTCTTGGTCGCCATTCTTCCGCCTTGACAGTTTTTGCTGGAAATATGACACCAGTCTCGGTATCGTTCAGGTGGCCATTAATCGTTACTTTGGCGGTTACTATTTCTAATCTCGTGCCATCGGTATTGATTCGAGAGTGATTCAATTCGATGCGCACAATAACCTGAACGAGCTTTGAAGCGCCATACAACTTGCCAGTTGAGGGTGCTGTCCGTGGATCAACTCTTCCCGAGGCTCCAAGGTTTTGCTCACGAATGATACTATCGAGTCTGCGTCGTTCAACGACCGTCCAGCCAGCTTTGGCAAATTCTGAACTAACACGATCTACTATCCATGCCTGACGTCCACCGGAATAGCGGCAA
>SDBU01009005.1_pt1 | contig 11264 bp, 5 predicted proteins | sample 2277071 | NCBI WGS metagenome assembly SDBU01 (sample SAMN10397929, study PRJNA504765) | marine sediment metagenome | isolation source: marine sediment core GS08_GC12, 126 cmbsf | place: Arctic Ocean: Gakkel Ridge, Loki's castle | collected 2008 | reverse complement strand
GGTTCATTACGTGGAAGATGAGACGCCTAAGACGGTTCAGGTATATGACGGCGCTTCGGCGACTGTCAACGCGGACGTCGCCAGCAGCTATTCATTCGACAATCTGAGTTCAGCGTCCGTCTCCGACCACCGCTGGGTGGGCACGGGCGCGCTGGCCGCGACCAACGGCGACAACGGCCGATTTATCCTCGGCCGGAATACGACCGACCCGTTCGCCACCAGCTACCAGGGGACTACGCTTAACGAGGTGCGAGATCTCCAACGCCACAACGTCGGCGTACGGGCCGCGAGCCCGTTCGTGGTCGGCACCCCCGACGTTCCGTTGATCCCCGGCCTTGTCGGCGGCGCCGAAGCCTTCGGACTGACCCAACTGTCCTCATGGGCGCCCGACTTTGCCGCCGTGGTCAGCAGCGCGCCGCCTGACGCGGGGGCGGCGATGCTGCTGATGGACACCGGCCCGACCGGCTTGGCCCAGAACTGGGACGGGTTCGACATGCTGGTGCTGATCAACCTGACCGGTGAGCCGCTGGAGGCGCCGCAGGTCGGCGTCGGCGCGCCCGGCCATCTGGTCGGTCTGCTTCAGGGCGGCTACCAGCGTTGGCCGCTGTTCGGCGGGGCGGGCAATGCCGCGCTGCCCCAACTGGCGGCCAATCGCGTCTACGCCTTGATGGTGCCGGACGGCTCGACGGACTTCAACTTCTCGGCCGACGTGCACTACGAAGCCGAGGCCTCGTTACTGGCACCGGGCGAATGGGTATACATGACCCAGATGATACCGGGCGACGCCAACGGCAACGGCTTCGTCGACGACACCGACTTGTCGGTCCTGCTGGCCAACTGGGAGAGTGATCCGTTGATCATCTCGACGTGGGATCTGGGCAACTTCACCAAGGCTACCCTCGGCGACACCGACGTGGACCACAGCGATCTGTCCGTGCTGCTGGGCAACTGGACCGGCCCCCCGCCGGCCGGAGCGGCCGTCCCCGAGCCCGCCACGCTATCGCTGCTGGCCCTCGGCGGATTGGCGATGATGCGGCGAAGGCGGCGGCGGTGAACACGCGCAGGCATTGACCTGGCAGCGAGGGCCCCTTTCGCCCGAGCCCCCTCTGCCTTAAGAGCCGCCCCGGTGGCCAGCCTGCGTGAAGTCGTCGGCCTGGTACGCTGTCCCTCCAATGCTGACCGGTGCCATGGCCACGCTTGCGTGGCCATGCCGGACACGACAATTCCCCGCGAACATGCCCACGCAAGCGTGAGGGTATCCGATAATTCGCCACCGTCGGGGACCCCGAACCGCCGGGACGCCGAACCGCAATGCCTGCATGTGCGGGGCCGTGGCCCCGCCCCGGCGGGGCGCGCGTTTTTAGCCCAGGGCGATGCGAAGCAAGCCCTGGGACCATGTCCCCCCCACGCCAGAGCCCCGGCAGGGGCGATCGTGGGTTTGCCCGACCCACGGTCGCCCCTGCCGGGGCTCGTTCTGTAACGGTCTCTCAACCCAGGGCTTGCTACGCGGCGCCCTGGGCTAAATACGTTGGCCCCGCCGGGGCCAGTGTTCTGGTAGCCCGTTGGCACCTCGTCGGACAACCCGAGGAGGCCCTGGAGGTCGATGTCACCCTCCAGGGTGGACTCGATGGACTCGATGCGGATGCCCCGGGACGCCGCATGGTAGGCCATCGTGGTGGTTGAGCACGCGACCCACACACAGTCGCTTCACTCCGCTTCGATGACGATGCGGAAGCCGACGTTGAAGACCTTCTGGTAGGACTGGTACGCGCGGCGGTGGGCGGAACGCCCGAGCTTGGGCCGATCGCGCCAACTGCCACCGCGGACGGCCTTCTTCGCCTTGGTGGACCCGGCGTTGCGGCCGTCGGCGGCGCGGTAGGGATACGGGCGGTAGTCCGAGCGCGTCCACTCGGCCACGTTGCCGTGCATGCCGTACAGGCCCCAGGCGTTGGGCTTGCGGGCGCGGACCCCCCCGGCAATCGCGTCGCCGTCCTTGACCTTGGCGACCCGCGGGAACGGCAGCCTGTGGGCGCCGCTGTCGGCGAAGTTGGCGAAGTTGGCGAAGTCGTCATCCACGTCGCCATACCACATTGCGCTGTCGGTGCCGGCCCGGCAGGCCCACTCCCACTGGGCCTCGGTCGGCAGGGACACCTTCCGCCCGATCTTCTCGCTCAGCCGTCGGCAGAACGCCATCGCCTCCTGCCAACTGACCCGCACCACCGGTTGGTCCGCCTGGTCGGCCGGCTCGCCGCGAACGTTCTGGTCCTTGCCGGGCCGGTCGATGACGCCGCTTTCGTGGGACGGGTCGACCACGTGATACGCCGCGTTGGAGATCTCGGCCTCGGCGATCCAGAACGGCTTGTCGACCGTGACGACGGTCACGGGCGATTCGTCGCGATAGCCGCCGGCCGAGCCCATCACGAACGTCCCGGCCGGGATGAGGCGAAGTGTGAGCTGGACCTCCATCGGGCCGATCACGTTCAGTCGGCTGTCCTTGTAGGGCGGCATCGTCCCCAATTGGAGTGTCAACGTCGTCTTCGCCCCCGCTGCCGCCTGCGCCGTGACGGCCTGGGCGGCACTGAACGGCCAGCCCGGCAACTCCTGTGCCATGGCGATCGGTCCCCGCGACGGCGTGGGCATCACCCGCTTCACGCGCCCCCGTTCGGCCAGCGCGGCGGCGGTCGCGTCGTACTCGGCCTCGGGGTCGATGCTGACGTTGGCAAACAGCCGGGACAGTTCGAGGCGCCTCTTGACCTGGTCGAACCCGTTTCGCTCGGGGGGCGCCCACTTGCCGCGATACGGCGCGTTCAGATCGATCCACGTCACCAGCCGGCTCCACGCCTCGCGGTCGAGTTGCACGTTGTTATGGCCCTTCTCGAACATCAGGATCAACTCGCTGGTGCTGGCGTGATACTCCATCGGCGTCGTCAGGTGCGCGTCGCTCTCGGGCCCGGGCCGGCGGACGTATTGCTGGAGCGTCATGTAAGCCTTGTCGGACTTGTACGGCACGCGTTTGGCCGCCCCGGTGAAGTTCGGCCGCCCGACGGCCCTGCCGTTGTGGCAACCCACGCAGTACTTATCGAGCACGGGCTGCACCTCGTGGCGAAACGCGAACGGCCGGGCCGGGCCGTACCAGGGCTCGATCTCCGACGGCTTGCGCACGGCCGCGATGGTGGCCTGCACCGGCGCCACGTCGTTCTGCCGCTCGTGGCAGCCGGCGCAGGAGACCGTCTCGCCCGGCATGCCCACCAGCCATGACCGCATCAGTTGCAGCGCCCGGCCATCGGCATCGAGCGGCTGAACGGAGATCGGCACGTTCGCGGGGATCCGGAACAGGGCCGAACCGTCCGACTCGACCGGCACCGTGCCGAGGATGCGCTTGATGTCCCAACTGCTCTCGACGCCCACGCTGGTGTGCCCGCCGACGCGATGGTGGGCGAAGTGGTAGCTGAACAGCCGCAGCCGTTTGACCGTGCCACGTGGGATGCCCTTGAGCCCGGGGCCGTTGTACACGTCGGTCAGGTAGACCACCGCGTCTTTGCGGCTGAGGTCGACCCGCTCGGCGATCACCGGCGGGGTGGGCGTCTTCCGCAACGGCAGCGGCTCGATGAGGGCCGAACCTTCGATCTCCTTGATCAGCGTCATGTTGTCGAAGACGTCGACCAGGTAGATCCCCCACAGCGCGTCGGGGGCCGGCTTGGCCGAAACGATGAAGTACTTCCCGCTGAGCGGGTATGGGTTAAGAAACTGCGGCCAGACGCCGTTGACGAGCCTATCGATAATGAGCGGCTCGACGGTCTTACCCCGCCCGGGGATCTCCTGCACGACGCCGTCGGCCTCGAAGCGTCCCTTTTTCGGATCGAGGATCATCAACCGCCCCGATCGGCTGATCCCGTGATGGCCGCCGACGATGCCGACGACCTGGGTGGGATGGCCGGGGATGGGCCGGGCGTAGAAGAAGGCGTTGGGGAAGTAGGAGTTACTGCCGTAGTACTCCATCTGCCCGGTGCCGTCGGGGTTGCAGTGGAAGAGGATGCGGGAGAAGTAATGCGGGATGTCGGTGTATTCCCACCGCAGGTACATCAGGCGCCCGTTGTTCAGCACGGTCGGGCACCAGTCGGAGTCCTGCTCGAAGGTGAGTTGGCGGATCTTCCCGGTGGCCGGATCGAGCCGGTACATCGTCGCCATCGGCCTGCCGCCGTTCTCGCAGGGCAGGCCCTGGTAGCTGGCGGTGGAGGTGGTGGCGATCTTCCCGTCGGGCAGGTAGCACGAGTCGAAGAAGTCCACGTCGGGCAGATCCTTGGGGGTCAACTGGCGCGGCTGCCCGCCGGTGGTCGGCATCTCGAACAGGTGCCATCGGTCGGCCGTGCCGATCGAGGAGAACATCAGGCGGTCGGCGTCGAAGTGCAGGTCGATCTCGCAGATCGGCTTGCCCCCGTCGGACTTGTACAGCCGTTCTATCCTACCGGCGCCCCGCAGGTGCGAGAGGATCGCGATCTCGTTTTCCCAGCCGTTGGGTCTTATCGTTTCGTTGGTGCGCGAGTTCAGCGAGGCCAGACCGAGAGCCTGACTCATCACCGTCCGCGCCGACGGGCCGAAGTCACGCTTCAGCACGATCAGGCGGTCGAAGTCCAGCAGCGGATTCCCCAGCAGCATCCCGCGAATCGCCGCCAGGTGTGCCCGCGCCCGCTCGATGGCGGCCGGGTCGCCGGTGAGGATCTTCTCGGTGAGTCCCTCGCGCTCGGCCGCGAAGGCCTCCAGCGTCGCCAGGTGGGCCTTGGCGTCTTTGAACCGCTTCGGGTACGTCTGTGCCAGGTCGCGTATGGCCAGCCGGGCCGCCTCGATATTGACCCCCTCGATGCGCTGGGCCCATCGCCGCCCTGCCCGCTCCCGCACGAACAGTGCCCGGACCGCTCGCAGGTCGGCCGGGCCTTTGGCTCCCTTGGCCAGCGCCTTGGCCTGCGCGCCCAGCGGGCCGGTGCAGGCCCGGGCATATCGCCCGGCCAGCTCCGCACAGTCTCCGACCGGCCAGTTCGCCGTCCAGATGTTCGCCTTCTGCTCGGCGTGGATTTCCCCGCCGGCGGCGGCCGCCGGGAAGTCTCGCATGATGAGCCCCCACAGCAGCGTGGTGTGCTCGGTCATCTGCCGATCGTGCACCATCCGGGGGTAGGTGCTGACCCAGAACCGCACCCCCGCGGCGTTCGAGCCGCTCTTGGGAACGTACACCAGCGCCTCGGCGCGCTCGTACTCGCGCGTCAGCGCCGTCGTCAGCTCCGACGTCTGGACGAACATGTGACCCCGATCGTACACATCGGCCCCCACGGTGACCGGCTTCCCGCGTCTCTGGTTGAACATGGCCACGCCGGCGGAACCGGGGGCTTTCCTGAGTTTCTTCGGATCGACGACCGTGGCATTGCCCGCCTGGTCGATCAGTGTGACCTTCAGCAGGTAGCCTGAGAACCCGCTGCGCTTGTTGCCGTTGAGCCCGGCCCCGATGTAGATCACCTTGGCGCCGGCCAGCGGCATCGCCAGCGTCGCCAGGCGCCCGTCGGGAGCCATGGCCTTCGTCACCATCTGCTCGCCGGCCATCGAAGCGGCATTCTGCACGCGCCGCGCATCGCGGGAGAGGCGCATGGTCTCCGGCCAGGTCGCTTGTCGCACGTACGTGCTCGGGTCGGCGGCCCCCACCAGCGACACGGCCAGCAGGCAGGCCGCCGCACCGATGATCGGGCGATACCGCGTGATACGGGAGCACATCAACATTGGGCTCTCCTTTCGGCCGACTTCAAACCAATGCGCCTCGCGCCGCGACGCCCTCTTCCCGCGGCCGCGGCCGTACGCACGCTATTCTAACATCTGTATTGCCGATGTGTTCCGGCCATCTATGAAGGCCGAAGGGCCGAGCGGACGGCCCCTGACGTCGCGACCGGGTCCTTGGCCTGTGGGCGCGGAGCCGATACGATGCTCAGCCGGCAGCGGCGTGTGCCCCTCGGGCGGGCCTCCGGCGGCCCCCAACAGCCCCCGCCAAGCCAAAAAAGAACCTTGCATCCGCCCCCGGCCCCGGTAGAATCAGCAAGCATGGGGACCCGACAGAAACACCGCCCCGACCGCCACGCCTCACGCCCCCGAGGCGGCGACCCCCCCGCCGGGCGGCCGGGAACGGAACCTGCAGCGCAGGGTGCATCCCATTTGTCCCCTCGCGATGGACAAATGCTGTCCGAGGAAAGGAAAGGTGGCAAGATGACCAGGACACGGGTGGACTTGAAAGTGCTGGTGGCGTGTGGCACCTGTTGCTTGCTCCTCGCCGGCTGCGCCGGACCCCAGTATTTCTATGTGCCGGGGGACACACCCGAGTATGGCGTTATACGAGTGCGCGAGGTCGATGCGCCATATGACGCCTATTGTGGAGCGACGGATGAAGGGCCAAAGTGGATACATTTTGGGGGCTACGCTTATTGGCGAGGTACAAGTAATAACCGTCGGTTCCTTGCCGCGGCCACGGAGCTGTGGGAGTCCGGCCGCGGTAGGCCTTACGACATTGTGGTGATCGACACGGAGGCCGTTGAGGAAGTCGCCCGGTGGCGCGTGTGGGCGGGCTTCACCAAGGGGAGAGTGGCAGTGGAAGAAGAACCCGCTTTTGGCAGGTTGCGCGCCGTGTCTGTGAGTGATGATGGCCGTCTGGTCGCCATGGTGCATGGCCTGGATCGTCGAGAGTGCGGAGATATCGAAATCGCCGTGTGGGACACGGCCACCCACCGGCGAATTCGGCGACTGCGTTTTCCGCTCGGCGAGGCGCGCGAGAAAGTGCTCCGAGAATACGGAGGTGTATACTACGTGCGGGCCCGAGCCGTGTTCTCAACGGACAAGAGATATATCACCGCACTGTTAAGATGGTTTCGGGTCACGGTGCGCAAGCCGCATGAATTCCCGCCAATGGCGGAGGACCCGCCAGCCCTCGTTGTTACGTACCCGCTCTTCGATAAGTAGCATTTGCGGGGAGGGGTGTTTGTGCGGGACGGAGCAGGGACAGCCTACTGTTCCGGCGCAGCGGCCGGGGAACACATGCGACAGGTGACCGCTATGGTGGCGACGGCTGGCAATCGGGATAAGCAGCCTGGCCTCTTTGTTATGTGCAGCGCAGGCTGCATCCCATTTGAGCCTTCGCGATGGACACATGCTGTCTGAGGAAAGGGAAGGTGGCAAGATGACCGGAAAACGAGTGGACTGGAAAGCGCTGTTAGCGTGTGGCACCTGTTGCCTGCTCCTCGTCAGTTGTGGCGGTTGCAGAATCCAGTATGGCATCCAAAAAGAGCCGGGGCATGGGACCTATCACGCCTATCGTGGACGGACCGCTGACGGGCCACAGTGGATACGGTTTGGGGGCGTCGTTAAGATGTCAGGTAAAGATGATAACGATCGGTTCCTTGTCGCGGCCGCGCGCATCGATGCGCACGACGGTGCCGGCCGGGAAGTGTACGACATTGTGGTGATCGACACGCAGGCCGTTAAGGAAGTAGGGCGATGGCTCGTGCAGCACCGCTATACCCTCATTGATGGCGACGCCATTGAGACACTGAAGGACGAATCCGATATTGGCACGTTGCGCGGTGTGTCGGTGAGTGGCGACGGGGGTCTCGTCGCCCTGATATACAGCCTGAGCAACGGAGAGTACGCAGATATCGAAATCGCCTTGTGGGATACCGCTACCCATCGGCGAATTCGACGACTGCGTCGTGCACTCAGTGAGGCACAAAAGAAACTGCTCCGAAGATATGGCCATAAGTATCTTACCGAGGCCGGGACGATATTCTCGACGGACAGGAAATACATCACTGTAGAGGTAACCTGGGGTCGGGACCCGAAATCGTCCCAGCCGCGTAGATACGCGCCAATGGCGGAGGAGCCGCGGACCCTTGTTGCTACCTACGCGCTCAGCGATGAATAGCCTTTGGGCACGAACGAGACAGCGGGCAGCGAGAACGCAGCCTGCATCCCGTTTGTCCCCTTGCGATGGGCAAATGCTGTCTGAGGAAAGGAAAGGTGGCAACATGACCAGAACACGGGTGGGCTTGAAAGCGATGTTGGCCTGTGGCATGTGTTGCGCGCTGCTGGCCGGCTGTAACGGCGGGGACAAGATCCGCTATGGCATTCAACCAGAGCCAGGCGCCGGGTGGAATGACGCCTATTGTGGAGCGACCGATGAAGGGCCAAAGTGGATACGGTTTGGGGGCTACGTTAGGAGGCGAAGTACTAGTAATGACGGTCGGTTCCTTGTCGCGGCCGCGAAGATACCTCGGTCTCGGTGGCCCAGCGGCGCCCGGGACGTGTACGACATTGTGGTGATCGACACGCGGGCCGTTAAGGAAGTCGCCCGGTGGCGCGCGCGGCGGCCCTCGCCGCTCACTGATGGCGCCAAGGTACACGCAGTGGAACAGAACTCAGACATTGACTCGTTATATGCCATGTGCGTGAGTGATGATGGGTGTCTGGTTGCGTTGCTATACGTCGTGGACGTGCGACCAGGGGACTGCGGTATCGAACTCAGCTTGTGGGACACGGTTACGCATCGGCCAATTCAGCGACAGCGTCTTGCGCTCGGCGAGGCGCGCGAGAACGTGCTGCGACGATACGGCGATAAATATCTTGTGCGGGCCCGAATGTCGTTCTCAACGGACAGGAGGTATATCACCGCACAGATGCACTGGGGGCGGGGCATGATGAAAGGGATCCTCCCGTCTGAATACCCGCCACGGGAGCAGGACCCGCCAAGCCTTGCTGTTACGTACCCGCTCACCGATAAGTAGCATTTGCGGCGAGGGGTATTTGTGCGGGACGGAGCAGGGACAGCCTACTGTTCCGGCGCAGCGGCCGGGGAAGACACGGGACAGGTGACCGCTATGGTGGCACCAGTTGGCAATCCGGACAAGCAGCCTGCCCCCTTTGCTGTCTGGGACAGAACCTGCATCCCATTTGAATCTTCGCCGTGGACAAATGCTGTCTGACGAAAGGAAAGGTGGCAAGATGACCAGAACACGGGTGGACTGGAGGGCGCTGTTGGCGTGTGGCATGTGTTACGCGCTCCTCGCCGGTTGTGGCGGCGACAGAATCCGGTATGGCATTCACCGAGAGCGAGGGGGTGACGGAGCATATGACGCCTATGGTGGGCGGACCGCTGAAGGGCCACAGTTGATACGGTTTGGGGGCGTCGTTACGATGTGGACTAGAGATTATGAGGGTCGATTTCTTGCCGCAGCCGCGCGCATCGATGAGCAGAACGGCCGGGAAGTGTACAACATTGTGGTGATCGACACGGAAGCCGAGAAGGAGGTCGGCCGATGGAGCGTGCAGCGCCGCTATGCCCTCATTGACGGTGCCGTCATTGAGACACTGAAAGAAGAATCGGATATTGGCACGTTGCGCGGCTTGTCTGTGACTGAGGACGGCCGTCTGGTCTCCCTGATATACAGCCTGGGTAACGGAGAGTACGCAGATATCGAAATCGCCTTGTGGGACACCGCTACCCATCGGCGAGTTCGGCGACTGCGCTTTGAGCTCTCTGAGGCACGCAAGGAAGTGCTCCGAAGATATGGTCACAAGTATCTTATGAGGGCCGGGACGACATTCTCGACGGACAGAGAATACATCACGGCACGGGTAACCTGGACTAGGGACACCAAATTCCTCAACTGGCGCAAATCCTGGCCAGGGCCTGAGGACCGGACATCCGTTGTTGTTACCTACCCGCTCTCCGATGAATAGCCGGGTGCCACGCACAACTCCCGTGGTGCGTGCCCGCCCCAGACGAGCGCCCCCGCAGGGGGCAAGTCATGCCGCCCGGTCCGGTCCGCATGATTCGGTGCCCCCGACGGCTTACGCGGGCCTTCCGCTGCGAGGCTTATCCAGCGGTTCCGCGATGCCGCCGCGATTGTACTTGGCCATCCAGAACTGGACCGTTCGGCGGCCGGGGCCGGCTTGGCGCATTGACGTAGTGCGTCGCGTGTCAGATCCCCTCCCGTGAACTGCCGGAGAAGAATCGTCCAGCTTGAGCGGTTTAGCCCTTGACATATTCAGAAATTTCGATAAGGTAAATGGCTCTGGGGCTCGCTTGGTGGGGAGCGACAGAGCCTTCTTTGCCGTCATTTTCGGGCATGGGCGTTCTCGCTCACTCGCGCCTGCCCAAGGCCACACGGCCGAGTTCCCCCCTATGCAGTTGGACAGTATAGACGGGCAGCCGCGCTTCAGTCTCCAGTCGGCGCGGCGTAACGGGTTTTCGTGCCCGTTCTCGTCCGGGCGGGTGCACTGGGTGTCCGCGATCTAGAGGATCTCTCATTTCGGTACAGACAGAGGGCTCGATAGGGGCTCCAACATAAGGAGACGGAAGATGAGACGGATAGCGCTTGGTTTTCTCTGTGTGGCTCTGGTGGCGGCCCTGACGAGCCGGCCGGTAAGCGGCGACATGCTGACGGCAGATCCCGACACGGGAACACTGTCGATCGGTGGCGGGTTCTCCAGCAGCGTGATGTGGCACGGGGTGCAGATCAGCGACGGTGGCATCGGGCCTGACGGTTTGCGCCAGTATCTGGTGGCCGGCGACTTCGTGGTGAACTCGGCCGACACCGTAACGGCGATCACGAGTGCCTCTGCGGTGACCCAGCGCGGTGTCCGGTTCATTGTCGGCAACGACGCCGTCCTCGCCGGCCTGTTCCAGTTCTCCGCTCTCGGACTCATGCACCGCTCCGGCGGCGGGCGTGGGAGTACCGGGGCGTCGGGGGGGGTAGGCGGCAGCGGCCTCGGCTTCGGTGCCGGCGGCGGCTACGGTGGGTCTGTTGGTGGGTCCGGCCGCTCGGGCGGGTCCGGCGGCGACTGGCCATACGGCAATGGCGGCGCTGGTATCACCGGCATATCGGGCTACGGGGGCGGCGCCGGCGGTACGGGGGGCAACGGCGCCGGGGGCCTGAATGGGGGCAGCACCCGGCCCGGCGGCAACGGGTTCAACAGGCCGGCCTCGGGCGGCGCGGAGGCCTCGGGCGGCCCCGGCGGCAGCGGCGGTTTGGGCCAATACGTTCTGAATCGCGGCATCGGCGGCAGCGGCGGGTACGGCGGCAGCGGGGGCAGCGGGGGTCCCGGGACCCAAGGCGATGGCGGCAGCGGGGGCCAGGGCGGCCGAGCCGGCTACAGCGGCTTGAAGGGGGCCCAAGGGGGCGCCGGCAACGCTGGTTCCGCTGGCCACGGCGGCCGGGGTGGCCAGAACTACGGCGTATTTG